>SL_5KL_010_SEDDRAFT_10000814_pt1 | contig 19713 bp, 16 predicted proteins | sample SodLakKL_010_SED_FD_9118 | JGI IMG/M metagenome (IMG submission 9118)
GGAAACCAGATAAGGGTATTTGTTAAGTTAAAAGCGGTATGGGTATTAGCAATTAACCGCTGCACATTCCATGAATGCCCAAAATAATCCGCAATGTTTTGGAAAAAAGCTTCCAGATACCCGGAAAATCCCGGAACAAGGTAAAAAATGAGAATAAAAACTCCAGTCCCCAGGACATTAAAAACCATGTGAGCAACAGCCGCCCGTCGGGCAGATAATTTTGTCCCAAGACTGGATAAAAGGGCCGTAAAAGTAGTTCCTATATTATCGCCCAAAAGAATGGGAATGGCAACAGAAAAGTCAATTGCCCCAACGGAAGCAAGGCTGATCAAAATACCTATTGTTGCACTACTGCTCTGGACAAGAGCAGTAGTCATGGCTCCGACAAAAATTCCCAGAAGGGGGATCGCCCCGAATGTAGCAAAAAATTCCCGGAAGGCATCGGATTCGGACAGGGGAGCCATAGAAGACTGCATGACAGTCATCCCTAAAAATAACATACCAAAACCAAAAACCACCTGGCCAAATTGCTTAAATCTTTTTTGCTTGGTGAAAAATAAAAGGAAAGCTCCCAGGGCAATTGCGGGAAGAGCAAACCCTCCCAGATTAAAGGCAATCAGCTGGGCAGTAATTGTGGTCCCAATGTTAGCTCCCATAATTATCCCTACAGCCTGGCGCAAGGTCATCAGGCCAGCATTGACAAATCCTACCGTCATAATTGTGGTAGCACTACTGCTCTGAATTATGGCAGTAACCCCTGCCCCCACCAGAACACCCGCTAAAGGGTTTGAGGTTAAAAGTTCAATAAATCGTTGTAACTTGTCCCCAGCCGTTTTCTGGAGACCCTCTCCCATTTGCCGCATCCCGAAAATAAAGAGGCCGACGCCTCCTAATAATTCCAAAACCATATAGTACGACAAGCCCCGAACCCTCCTCCATCCTATTCCGCCTGAACTTCTACTCTATTTCCTTCTATGCTCGGAGAACCAAATCCTTTAACAATAACAATAATTTGGGGTTATCTTTTCAAAGAAAAAGCCAATGGGTCCCGGAAGGGAAGAATATTTTCCAAGAAAAAATGAGCAACCCCCCCATTATTTTCACTTGGGAGGGGCTCAAACCCTCTATACTTCCATAATTATTGGAAGGATCATTGGGCGCCTTTTAATTTTCTGGTAGACAAACCCACTTAAAGCATCACGAATCCTGTTTTTCATGCTGGACCATTGCTTAATTCCATTGTCCGAGCATTTTTTTAGGGTTTTCTCCGCTATTTCTGTGGCCTGTTGAATTAATTCCTCGGATTCTCTCATGTAAACAAAGCCCCTGGTAACAATATCCGGCCCCGAAACCAACTCTCCGGTTTTATTGTCTATGGTCATAACTACAATTAAGATTCCATCCTGGGAAAGAAGCCTTCGATCTCTTAAGACTACTGTACCAACATCTCCAATTCCCAAACCATCTACCAGAACCCTATCCACACCAACATTGCCATTTATTTTTCCTCTTTCCCCATTTAAATCCAAAACTGCTCCCGGTTCCATAATGAAAATTTTATCCTTCTCAATCCCCATATTTTCTGCCAGTTGAGCATGGTGATAAAGGTGGCGGTACTCTCCATGGACAGGGATAAAATAACGGGGTCGGACCAGATTACACATCAATTTGAGTTCTTCTCGACTGGCATGGCCGGAAACGTGAACCCCAGAAATTGCCTGGTAGACTACATTAGCCCCCAACCGGTATAGCTTGTTAATTGTTTCCCCAACCAGTCTTTCGTTGCCAGGGATTGGAGAGGCGGAAACCATTACAGTATCACCTTCACAAACATTAACCTGGCGGTGTTCTCCTTTGGCCATCCGGGTCAGAGCTGCCATTGGTTCACCCTGGCTCCCCGTTGTGAGTATTGCAATCCTGTCATGTTCCAGGCTATGGAGATCTCTCATTTCAACAAGAATATCTTTTGGTATATCCAGAAAGCCCAGTTCAGAAGCAATCTGGCAGTTATGGATCATACTTCTTCCCGTAATTGCCACCTTTCGGCGATAGCGTTTTGCTGCATCAAAAACCTGTTGAATCCGGTGGATGTTTGAGGCAAAAGTAGCTACAATAATTCTTCCCCTGGCAGTTGAAAAAACATCATCAATTTTTTCTCCGACAACTCTTTCAGACAGGGTAAAACCTTCCCTTTCCGCATTTGTACTGTCAGAAAACAGGGCAAGAACCCCAGAATCCCCATATTCACTGAGTTTATGGTAGTCCACCACAATCCCATCTACTGGTGTTTGGTCAAACTTAAAATCGCTGGCATAAATAATCGGCCCATAAGGGGTTTGAATAGCCAGAGCACATGTATCTGCAATACTGTGGTTAACTCTAATTAATTCAACTTCAAAAGTCCCAATTTTTGTTTTTGTTCCGGGAGAAACTTCTTTAAACTTAACCTCTTTTGATAAGTCAAATTCCTTTAGTTTTGCTTTAACAAGCCCCAAGGCCAGCCTGGTTCCATAAATTGGAACGTCAATATCTTCAATTACATAGGGAATTGCCCCTATGTGATCTTCGTGGCCGTGAGTAAGGACCATCCCATCGATCCTATCCTTATTTTCCACCAGATAGGAAATGTCAGGTATAACAAGATCAATTCCCAAAAGGTCATCCTCCGGAAACATTACACCTGCATCAATTATCAGTATTCTTCCATCCTTCTCAATCAACATCATATTTTTCCCAATTTCGCCAACCCCTCCCAAGGGGATGGCCTTGATACTATCCATTTATAAAAAAACACCTCCAAGTGTTAACTGGTCATCTTAAATAAACCATTTTCATTATACAACAGGGACTTCAAAAAAACAAGGAAAAACCCCTTCCTGTGCTACTTGGAAGGGATAAATTAAAAATTAGATGGTTTATCCTGTGGATTTTAACCCTTACTTTATTTTCCCGTTTTTCCAAAACCCTTTTCTTTGCGGTGGGATTCTTCGAGAACTTGAACTTCCTCCCACTCTACCTGCTCAAACCTGTGAACTATTAACTGGGCAATCCTATCTCCTTCTTCTATTTTAAACGGTTTTTTCCCATGGTTAATTAGAAGGACCCCAATCTCTCCTCTGTACCCGGAATCAATTACCCCATCAGCATTCAAAACTGTTATTCCATATCGATGGGCAAGCCCGCTTCTGGGGTTAACATAGCCTACAAAACCCGGAGGTAGTGAAATTGAAATCCCGGTGGGGATTTGTTTAAATTCTCCGGGGTTTATTGTGCAATTCTCCCCGGCTTGAAGGTCCATACCGGCATCCTCTCCCGGGTGCTGGTATGAAGGGCACTGCCAGTCATCCTTTAATAATTTAATCTTAATTTTCATCGGAAAATCCCTCCAAAAGAAAAAATAAAGGGAGCCTGGAGGCTCCCATTATTACCTTGCAAAAACATGATTGCCTATAATTACAGTAACTTCCCGACTCTGGGTCCAGGTAGTGTTTGTTGCTGTGTCTGGATTAAAATAATATATTGCTCCCCTGGTTGGATCATTACCTCCAAGGGCTTCCCTTGCAGCATCAATGGCTTGTTGGTTAGCGGGAAGATTTATCTGCCCATCCCTGACAACACAAAATTGCCCTGGCTGGAAAATAACCCCCCGAAAGGTGTCCGGATAATTACGGCTTAAAACTCTGTTAATAATAACCGCCCCTACAGCAACCTGGCCAATAAATGGTTCTCCCCTTGCTTCAGCATGGATTGCACGGGCAAGAATATCCAGTTCCTCAGGACTAATTGTCCTTTGCACGGCCTGCCTGGGGGTTAGGTTGTTGATTGGAAGATAAATGCGCTGCCCAACCCTGATATTTGGACCGTCAAGCTCATTTAAAGCCTGGAGGAAAGCCGTAGTGGTATTAAATTCCCTGGCCAGATCATAAAGGCTATCCCCTCTTCTCACCTGATAAATTATTATCTTATCCCGTGGTATATCAATATCAGGCATCGGAGGCCTAATGTAAACAGCCTGAGGAACTCTTTCAAGTTTTAAGTCGTTTGATCCCCTGGGGTTTAGGCTGTCATTTAAAGGGGGGATCTCCTTTACAGGTTTTTGAGGAATAATCAGTTCATCTCCAAGCCTGATCAAATCATCATTCAAACCATTGGCCCAACGCAATCCATCTACACTTGTTCCAAACCTTTGGGCAATCCCGCTTAAGGTATCTCCCTCAACAACTTCATAAACAAAATAAAAATCAGGAAAAAAACCCGAGGCTTGAATGGAGAAAGAAATTGCAAAAAGAATTGAAAAAGAAAGAATTAAAATTAGGGCAAATGACTTTTTCCCCATAAAAAACCTCCTCCAACCAGAATTCATTTTATTATTTTTCAACCTCGGTCCAAATTTCTCCTGCTCTTTCCCAAAACTTTTTACCTGCATTTAATAAGTCCCGGCCTGATCCCTCTTTAACAGGAAGCCTGTCGGGGAGAGTGTTATAAAAAAATTTACCGTAATTTTTGGTTAAAATCCGCCTGTCAAAAACCAACAACACCCCTCGATCCGAAAAACTCCTTATTAATCTTCCCCAACCCTGTTTAAACCTGATAACCGCCCGGGGTAACATTAATTCAGCAAAAGAATTTCTTCCCTGTTTCTCAAGTTCCCTTGTTTTCCCGGCAATCCAGGGATCATCGGGAACGGGGAAAGGTAATCTGAATAAAATTACCGAAGTTAAATCTTCCCCAGGAAGATCCACCCCTTCCCAGAAACTTGCAGTTCCCAGCATTAATGCTCGAGAGCTTTTCCGAAAATCACTAAGAAGTTGGCTTACAGCCCTTTTCCCCTGAACAAAAACTTCNACACCTTCNTGCTGGCAAAAATCNTCGATTTTCCGGGCAAAACTTTGAAGCATTTCGTANGAGGTAAAAAGAAGNAGGNTGCGAGGCCCAAGGGCAGGGAAAACCTCCTGGAAAATTTGGCTGCTTTTCTCTATAAAATCCGGTGATCCCGGAGAAGGAAGATCTCTTGGGATCAAAAGAATTGCCTGCTGGTCAAAGTCAAAAGGGGAGCCAAGAATCATTGTATCCGTTCTATCGGGAGGAAGTCCCATGTTTTTAGAAAAATATCTCCCGTTGTCGTTTATTGACAGAGTTGCAGAAGTAAAAATTATGCTCTCCATACCAGGATATAGAACCCGATCCAAAAAATTATCAAGAGATAGCGGCAGGGAGCGCAGACTTAAAATTTTCCCCGCTCCCTCCAGCCAGGAAACAAAATCTTCTCCGGGTAGATCAATAAAGTAATCAAGGGAAGAAATCAAATTTGATAGGCGGTTCTTCAGTTCTCCAAGGGCCAGGTTTAGCTCCTCCGGAAATACCTCTTCTCCCGGAGTAAGACCCCGGTTAACCATATCCATGGTCTCTAGTAAATCAATCGGGGAGTTTTGAAGGTCGTTCCACCAATCAGAAAAAATAAAACGGGGTTTGGTTTTTTCCAGTTTTCGATCCACCTCAAAGAAAAAAGACTGGCCTCTTTCTTCAAGGCCCTGAAGAGAGGTATAAAGGGATGGAAAATTCAAGCCATCCTTTTTTTCTTTTTGGAGTTTGCCCAAAAGGTCTCTTATTTCTGAAATCAAATCAATTAATTCCACCTGAGAAAAAACCGTTCCCAAAAAATCAATCCCCGTTTGTTCCAGGTGATGGGCTTCATCAAAAATAATAACCTTGTGAGGGGGTAGAAGGCCCTGTTCTTCAGTATTTTTCATTTTCAGGTCACTAAAAAAGAGGTGATGATTAATAACAACAATATCAGCATGCTGGCAACGGCGGCGGGCTTTATGTAGAAAGCAATCATCCTGGTGCGGGCAAAACTGGCCATGACAGCCTTCAGCATCTGCTGCAATTAAAGGCCAAATTTCCGGGTGATCCCCATAAGGCCATTCCTCAAAAGTTCCATTTTTGGTTTCTTCCACCCATAAATAAATTTGAGGCAATAACTGGATTGGAAATTGATCCTTTTTTTGGGGCAAATACTGGAGTCTTGTCCGACATAGGTAGTTCCAGCGGCCAAGCAAAACAGCTGTTTCCAAATCGAGTCCTAAAATTTTAATTACCTGGGGAATATCTTTTTCAGCAAGTTGCATTTGAAGATTTTTGGTATATGTGGAAATTACAATGGGGTTTTCCGCTTTTTCAGCATATAACAAAGCAGGAACTAAATAGGAAAAAGTTTTTCCTACTCCCGTTCCTGCCTCTGCAATTAAAAATCTCTTTTCATTTATTGTTCGGGAAATTTGTCGGGCCAGGGCCCGTTGAGAATCTCTAATTTCAAACTGGGAAAAATTCTGCTGGAAAAGCCCTTCCGGTGCAAAAAATTCGTCAATTTTCCTTTTATCAATCAATAGCGACTCTCCTTTACAAATTCCGCAGAAATTCCAGGTTGTTTTGGCCCTCTTTCCGGGCTTCTCCAGGGGTTTCCAGGATTAGGGGTATATTCCTTAATTCCGGCCGGTTAACCATTGCCCGGAACCCTTCCACCCCAATTTCACCTTTCCCCAGGTGGGTATGCCTATCTTTTTTGGCTCCCAGGGGATAAACTGAATCATTTACATGAATTAAACCAAGTCTTTGATGGTCAATATGGGCAAAGAACTTGTCCAGGGTTGACCTCCAACCTTCTTCAGTCCGTATATCAAATCCCGCAGCAAAAAGATGACACGTATCCAAACAGATCCCTACTTTCTCCGGAGCAAAAGGTGATACAATTTTACTTAGTTCAAGAAAGTCTCCACCCAATTCAGATCCCCTCCCCGCCATTCCTTCTACCAGAAAGGAAATTGCGTGGAATTTGCCCAGGAGAAAATCGAGAGATTTCTGTAGGCGGTTAATAGCTTCCTGAGAAGAGCTTCCCTTTGTATTCCCGGGGTGGATTACAAAAAAATCCGCACCCATTGCTTCGGCTCTACCTACTTCCAGTTCAAGAGAAGAAAGAGACCGGGAATAAAGGTCTTCATCAGGAGAACAGGGGTTAACCAGATAGGTAGCATGAACTACCCAGGGATCAATACCCCGTTCTTTTCTATTTTCCCGAACGAAATCTGCTCCACCTTGGTCGAACTTTCCCGCATTCCAACCCCGGGGATTTTTGGAAAATATTTGAACACAATTACAATCAAGGTCAAGGGCCTCTTCCATTGTCCTTTTGAGGCCCTGACCAATTGAAAGATGGATGCCTAAACGCAATAGGATTACCCCCGTTATCGGCGGTTTCTGTTTCCTCCCCCGCGATTTCCCCCTCGTCTTTGGTCACTTTTCCGGTCAGAATTGTTAGAATCAGATTTGGGCTTGGGCTGAGGATTTCTACATTCCTCTTCCAGACATTCAGAGCCTTTTTCTTTTATTACTGCCTCCCGGGACAGGTTAATCCGGTCCTTATCATCAATTTCAGTCACTTTTACCCAGATTTTATCCCCAACGTTTACAATATCGTCAACACTTTTAACCCGGAAATCGGCAAGGCGGGATATGTGCACAAGGCCTTCCTTCCCTGGTAACACTTCAACAAAGGCACCAAAGTTCATCAGGCGTTTTACAGTGCCCAAGTAGGTTTCCCCTACCTCCACGTCCCGGGTAAGCTCTTCAATCATGGCAATTGCCCTATCAACATCTTCCTTGCTGTAACCAAGGATGAAAATTTTCCCTGTATCTTCAATATCCACTTTTGTTTCGGTTTCTTCAGTAATTTTTCGAATTGTTTTTCCTTGAGGTCCAATTATTTCCCGAATCTGCTCAGGATTAATTTGGATGGAAACCATCCTAGGAGCAAAAGGTGATAGCTCACTTCTTGGTTCAGAAATCGCCTGTTCCATATTATCAAGGATTTCCAGGCGGGCTTTTCGAGCCTGCATTAGTGCTTCTTCCATTATTTCCCGGCTTATTCCGGAAATTTTAATATCCATCTGCAGGGCGGTTACACCATTCCTGGTCCCCGCAACCTTAAAGTCCATGTCTCCATAGAAGTCTTCAAGCCCCTGGATATCAGTTAAGACTGCATATTCCTCATCTTCTTTCATTAAACCCATGGCAATTCCTGCAACATGGCTTTTTAAAGGTACCCCTCCGTCCATAAGTGCTAAAGAACTTGCACAGATGCTGGCCTGAGAAGTTGAACCGTTAGATTCCAGAATTTCCGAAACAAGTCGAATAGTATATGGAAACTCCTCGTTATCCGGCAGGATAGGCTCTATTGCTTTTTCTCCCAGGGCTCCGTGTCCAATTTCCCGCCGTCCCGGAGGACGCATTGGCCAGGTCTCCCCAACTGAATATGGAGGGAAATTATAATGAAGCATGAAACGTTTTTGCTCAAATTCTCCAAGATCAAACATGATCTGGCTATCCCCAATAGCTCCAAGGGTTAATACGGAAAGGGCCTGGGTTTGCCCACGGGAAAATTCAGCAGACCCGTGAACGCGGGGAAGAATGGAAACAGCACTGTAGAGATCGCGAAGTTCATCATGGGCTCTACCATCAGGCCGTTTCTTCTCTTTAATAACCATCTGGCGAACATTATCTTTTAGCATTGCTTCAAATTCATTTTTTATTGTTTTTTCGACTTCTTCCTCTTCCCCTTCTTCGGCAAACCTGGGAACGAGAATTTCCAGGATCTGTTCTTTAAGCAAATCAACAGCCTCTTTGCGATCTAACTTATCCTCAACCCTCAAGGCCTTGTTTAAGTCAGAGGAGTAGGTGTGTACTTCTTCGATAATTTTTTCATCCGGTGGAACTACCTCAAATTCGGCTTTTTCTTGACCCACTTCTTCCCGCATTTTCTCCTGAATACCAACGATTTTCCGCAAATAATCTTTACTGAATTCTAAGGCTTCAATTAATTTATCCTCCGGGATTTCGTGAGCAGAAGCTTCCACCATTGTTACTTCATCTTTTGTTCCAGCAATTATCAATTCTAACTGGCTTTTCTCCCGCTCCTCTTCAGTGGGATTTACAACAAATTCTTCTTCCACCATCCCAACTTTGATCCCTCCGATTGGGGTTGTAAATGGAATATCGGAAATAATCAGGGCAGCAGAAGCCCCGATGAATGCAAGCATTTCAGGTTCATAATCTGGATCAAAAGAAAGAACTGTTGCAACTATTTGGACATCATTCCGAAAGCCATCTGGAAACAAGGGCCTGAGAGGCCTATCAATTAAACGAGCATTTAAGGTTGCCACATCTCTCGGTCTTCCTTCTCTACGGTTCCAGCTTCCTGGGATCCTTCCGATGGCATAAACTCTTTCTTCAAAATTAACCATAAGGGGTAAAAAATCTACTCCTGGTCGGGGATCAGACATGGTTGCAGTAACCAATACTACCGAATCCCCGCCTTTAACCATTACTGCCCCATTTGCCTGTTTGGCATAATGACCTGTTTCCAGGGTGATTTTTTTCGAACCAAGTTCAAGTTCCCAACTTTGTACCATTTATTATCCTCCTCACTTCTTCTCCTATTAAAATTAAGAGCGGGGAGGGCCCGCTCCTAAAATTAATAATATTATCCTCTAATTCCAAGTTCTGTAATAAGATCGCGATAGCGATCAAGGTCTTTTTTCCTGAGATAACGTAAAAGTCTTCTTCTCTTACCAACCAGTTTCAAAAGCCCCCGCCGGGAATGATGATCTTTTGGGTGTTGTTTTAGGTGGTCGGTTAATTCAAAAATTCTGTGGGTTAAAATGGCAATTTGCACCTCGGGAGAACCCGTATCATTTTCGCTGGTCTGGTACTTGGCAATAATTTCTTGCTTTTTTTCGTTGTTCATTTTAAACCTCCTTTTTTAGTTACACCCCAATCCAAGAAAAGAGTCGGAGCCTCTCCTTTCCGAGAAAAGGGAGCAAAACATTTTACAGAATTCATTTTACCATAAACACTCTGCAGTGTAAAGAAACCGAACCTTTTAATCAAATCCCAATTTTTCTTTTGTTACTTTTATATCAAGGGCAATTTGCTCCTGCAAATCATTTGGCCTGGGGAAAAGCCTAACCGGACGAAGGTATTTATGAAACCAAACGGAGATTTCCTGTCCATAAATTTCATCGTTAAGGCCTAAAAGGTGAACTTCAACACCTTCTTTTTCCTTTCCAAAAGTGGGGCAGGATCCCAGGTTTAAAACACCCGGGAAGGTTTTCCCGTTAACCCGAGCTTTTACAGCATAAACTCCCTGCAGAGGAACGGTTAAACCCGAAGGAAAATCGAGATTGGCAGTTGGATAACCAAGGGTTGTCCCCCTCCCTTCTCCTTTTTCCACCCTTCCCCTGATCCCATAAGGTCTACCAAGAAAAGCGGGAACCTCATCAACACGGCCAGTTTTAATCAATCTGCGAATAAGAGTACTGCTAACACTAAATCCATCAATTGTCAGGGGGTCAAGGATTATAGGTTCAAAACCAAATTCTTCTCCGGCCAGTTTTATTTTTTCCTTATCTCCCTGGCCCCTATCCCCAAAACGGAATTTTGCACCAACGACCAATCCTCTGATATCAAGTTTTTCTACCAGGTAATCATTGATAAATGTCCGGTAATCGAGGTGGCCGAATTCCGGGGTAAACTGCTGAACAAGGCATATATCAGCCCCAAGAGATCCCATGTGGTATAGCTTATCCTCCAGAGAGGTTAAAAGTGTAGGAGCACGGGGAGGATTCAGGACAGAAATAGGATGGGGCCAGAAAGTAAAAATTCCCGCTGGAACTCCCAGCTTTCGGGCCCTTGAAATGGTGGTTTCAATAACTTTTTTATGCCCCAGGTGAACCCCATCAAAGGTCCCCATTGCAAGGAAAATTCCTCTGACTGTTATTTCTTCTCTTGAAGATATCTGGTATACTTCCATGGTTAATTTTTCACCTCAAATGAAAACTTTAAAAGGGTGGTAACCATCTTCTCCTGCTCTACATAAAGCCAGGAAGGTTCCCCCCTGATCATATAATCGATAAACTTCTCCCTTATCCCTGGGAACTTTGGATAATTCATCAATTGTAAGAGGCTGCCCAAAAATTACTTTTTGCCGACCTTCATCCCCTGTAATTAAAAGGGGCAGGTGTTGCAAAGCATAGTCTGGGTTGAGCAAAAATCCCTCGGGCCCCATTTTTTCCATTTCCTCAAGGCTAAAACTATCTTTGATCTTAAAGGGTCCTGTACTTGTTCTGATTAAAAAACTAAGGTAACCTCCAACCCCAAGGGCTCGCCCCAGATCCCTTGCTATGGACCTTATATAAGTACCTTTCGAACAATGAATCCAGAACCTGACTCGAGGTAAATCAATTTCTAATGGATTTAAACTAAAAATATTTACCCTGCGAGAAGAAATTTTAAATTCTTCGCCCCTTCTGGTTCTCCTGTATGCTCTCTCCCCTTCAACTTTTACAGCAGACACTTGAGGGGGAGTCTGGAAAATCTCCCCCGAAAACTTTTTTAACTCTCTGATAACATCCTCTTTGCTACAGTTAATGGGAAACTGGTTAATTACCTTCCCGTAAGCATCATCAGTATCCCTTTCCTGTCCCAGTCGGATTTCTCCCCAATAAGTTTTATCCTCAAGAATTATAAGGCTAGCAACTTTTGTGGCCTTTCCAACACAAATAGGGAGAACTCCTGCTGCCAGAGGATCCAGTGTTCCAGTATGCCCAACTTTTTTCCAGTCCCATCGCTTTTTTATTCGGTTAATTACCCGGGCAGAACTCACTCCGGGGGGTTTTAATAAATTAATTATCCCATTCATCCAGTTTCTCCCCCACTGTTTTCAGGATTTCTGGATACAACCTGGAAAATGATTTTTCTATGGTTGCCCCGGCAGCCCTAATGTGACCTCCCCCTCCCCAGCGAGCAGCAATTTCATTCACAGGGAAATTTCTACTGCGAAAACTAACCTTTGTTTTTTCCCCCTGCTCAACAAACAAAATTGCCACTTCAACCCCTTCGATACTTCGGATTTCATCTATTATCTTCTGGGTTACCTCTCGGGGAGAACCATCTTTTGTTCCCTCTTTTATTACTGTCCAGGAAATCTTCCCTTCTTTAGAAAAGCGTAAATCTTCTAAAGCTTTGAGATAAATCTGAAATGATGATTGTTTCTGTCTGCCAAAAAGTTTCTCCTGGATAGAATATAGCTTCATCCCTACTCCCATCCAGGAAGCCAATAGTTCCAGGGTTTCTCTGCGGGTATTGGGGTGGCGTAATCCTCCAGTATCGTAAAGAATTCCTGCGGTCCAGGCTTCCAAGACCCTGGGGGAAAGATGAATTTTATCCTGCAATAAAAGGCCCAGGATTTCACATGCAGAGGAAGCCTTCTGGTCAACCAGGTTAATTTTTCCGAAGAACTGGTTATCCGGATGGTGATCAATGTTAATTATTTTTAAATCCTTAACAATTTCTTGTACCCGCCCCAGGCGGTTCAGGTCGCTGCTATCAACAACAATAGCTATATCTGCATCAACTTCGGGCAAATTATCACCATTAGTATTTAGAACAATAATTTCCGGAGGTAACAGAAAAGAGAGCCGGTCGGGAACCGGCCCTTCAATTACTCCAGTCACCCGACAATTTTTCCCCTGCAAAAGGAAAAAAATCCCTGCAATTGCCCCAAGGCAATCCCCGTCCGGATCGGAATGACCGGTCAAAAGTATTTTGTTTTCCCCGTGAAAAATTTCCAGAAGCGAAGCAGATTCAAACATTCTTATCTCCTTTTATCTCATTCAATAAGTTATGAATTCTCTGACCTCGTTCAATAGACTTATCATAGATAAAGCGGAGTTCAGGAGTATGGCGGACTTCAATCCTCTGGCCGATTTCTTTCCGTAAATAACCAGCGGCTTTTTCCAGCCCTTCCATCATCGCCGCAGGATCATTTTTTTCCTGGAGGGTACTTACAAATATTTTTGCTACACTCAGGTCTCCACTTACCTCTACTTCGGTTATGGTCAGGAAGTTCAAGCGGGGATCCTTAACCTCTTTCTGGAACAAAACACTCAGCTCTTTCTTCAACACTTCCGCCAAGCGGTTCGCTCTGTAATTCATCGTTAAACACTCCTAATGTGATATTCTTTTTCTGGGGTGTATCCCGGGAAAACCTGGGAATCAATCAGATAATTTCCTCTTGATTTCTTCCAGAATAAATGCTTCAATTACGTCGCCTACTTTCACATCCTGGAACCCCTCAACATTTAAACCACACTCATAATTGGATTCAACTTCCCGGACATCATCCTGGAAACGTTTTAATGAACCAATGCTCCCCTCATGAACAACAACCCCATCGCGTAAAACCCTGATATTGGAGTTTCGGGTTATTTTCCCATCGGTCACATAAAGCCCTGCAATGGTCCCCGCCTTGGGAACCCTGAAGGTATCTCGCACCTCAGCACGACCCAAAACTTTTTCCCTGATTTCCGGATCTAGAAGTCCTTCCAATGCTTTTTTAACATCATCAATAACCTGGTAAATTATTCGGTAAGTCCGAATATCAACGCCTTCCTGGTCAGCAACTCGTTTTGCTCGAGAATCGGGACGAACATTAAAGCCTATAATTATAGCCTTTGAGGCGGAAGCCAGAATAACATCGTTTTCGGATATTGCTCCAACACCTGTGTGAATAATATTCAGGTTTACATCTTCGCTTTTTATCTGGTTCAGGGAGTCCCTCAGAGCCTCAACAGAACCCTGAACATCGCCTTTAATAATTATTTTCAATTCTTTTACTTCCTCATCCTGCATCCGGGCAAAAAATTGCTCAAGGTTTGCAGGTCGATCACTGGTCATTTCAATTTCTCTTTTTTCCTGCCTTCTTCCTTCCGCAATTTTCTTGGCTTCCTTTTCGCTTTTGACCGATTCAAGCAAATCTCCTGCAACAGGAACATCTGAAAGACCAAGAACCTCCACTGGAGTAGCAGGACCAGCTTTTTTCATCCTTTCACCTTTATCATTAATCATTGCTCTGACTTTACCATAAGCAGAGCCAGCAATGACAGCATCTCCAATCCGCAGAGTACCATCCTTGATTAAAACTGTGGCTACGGGTCCCCTTCCTTTGTCCAGTTCTGCTTCAACAATAACTCCAGAAGCTTTATCTTTGGGGTCGGCCTTAATATCCTCAACCTCTGCAACCAGTAAGATCATTTCCAGGAGCTCTTCAATATTAATTTTTTGCAGAGCTGAAATTTCAACACATATTGTTTCTCCACCCCATTCTTCAGGAACAAGGTGGTACTCGGTTAACTGCTGTTTAACCCTTTCAGGGTTTGCGCTTTCCTTATCAATCTTGTTTATTGCAACAATTATAGGAATACCAGCATCCTTGGCATGGTTAATTGCTTCGACAGTTTGAGGCATAATCCCATCGTCAGCAGCAATTACCAGAATTGCAATATCTGTAACATGAGCACCACGGGCTCGCATTGCCGTAAAAGCCTCGTGCCCTGGAGTATCGAGGAAGGTTATTTTCCTACCATCAATATCCACCTGATAAGCCCCTATATGCTGGGTTATGCCACCTGCCTCAGAAGCCACTACATTTGCTTCCCTGATAACATCAAGAAGTTGGGTTTTTCCATGATCCACATGCCCCATAATAGTAACTACCGGAGGGCGGGTTACAAGATCTTTCTTTTTCTTTTTCCGCTCTTCTTTTTTAACCTTTTCAGGCCTTTTTACTTCTTCTTCCTTGACCTCAACCTTAATATCTAAAGTTTTTTCTACTTCAACCAGGGCATCACCCGTTAATTTTTGGGTAAGGTTAACCATTATTCCCTGTTCTATTAACTGCTTAATAATTTTATTTGGGTTGATATTAAGGGCTTCACCAATATTTTTTACGTTAACCGGAGGGGTAACCTCAATTTTTTGAGCCGTATCTTCTTCTTCAACTTCTTTTTCAGAAGGTTTCCCTTCTCCGCCTGCAAGCATTTCCTTTACCAGATCAGCAGTTTCCTCCTCCAAAGTACTCATATGGGATTTTGCTTCAATCCCCAATTCCTTTAACATATCAACCAGTTCTGTTGATTTTATATTTAGTGCTTTTGCTAATTCGTAGATTCTAATTTTTCCCACATTAACACCCCCGTCAATTAATCATTAAGGACCCTCCCTTTCCCGTTTAAGAAAGGATTTACAAGATTACTATCCATTATTAAAACAGCTGTCGTTTCCCTTGGAAAAATCCGGGTGAACTCCTCCTTTGTCCCCCATTCAAGGTAAGGTATATTATTAGCAGAACAAATCTCTGTAAGTTTTCTTTTTATGCTTTCTCCGCTATCCCGGGCCAGCAGGAGCAACTTCCCCCGCCTTTTTTTTAATTTCTGTTCTATATTTGTGGAGCCAATCTGCACCTTCCGGGCCTTATATCCAAGTCCTAAAAGCCGCAAACCCTTATTCGTCTCCATCTATTTTCTCCTCCAGGGTCTCTTTCACTTCTTTTGGAAGGTTGATCTGAAGGTTTCTTTCAATTCTTTTGTTTTTAAAAGCCTTTTGCAAACAGTCCCTGCTCGGACAGAGATATGCACCTCTCCCAGGTTTTTTACCCGTAGTATCCACATCTACCTCTCCGTCAGGTGTGCGGACTATCCTGATCAATTCCTTTTTTTCCCTTCTTTCATCGCAACCCACACATTTACGAAGAGGGATTTTCTTCTTCCTCTTCATCTCGCATTACCTCCCCTTCAGCAGTGGGTTCTATAAGTTTGGCTTCTTCATCTGACTGGCTTTCACTTTTAATGTCGATTCTCCAACCCGTTAGTTTGGCAGCAAGACGAGCATTCTGTCCTTCCTTGCCTATAGCAAGTGAAAGTTGATAATCGGGAACTACAACCTTGGCAACCTTCTCTTTTTCTTCAATTTCCACTGAAACTGCCTTGGCAGGGCTTAGAGCATTACCTACATAAATGCTTGGATCGGGGCTCCATTCCACAATATCAATCTTTTCTCCCCCAATTTCATCTACAATGGCTTGAACCCGCATTCCCTTTTGCCCCACACAGGCCCCAACAGGATCGACATTTTCATCCCGAGAATAAACAGAAATTTTGGAGCGGTAGCCCGCTTCTCTGGTCACAGCCTTTATTTCAACAGTCCCCTCCTGTATTTCTGGAACCTCCAGCTCAAACAGGCGCTTTAATAGGCCCGGGTGGGTTCGAGAAACAAGGATCCGGGGACCTTTAGTGGTTTGTTTTACTTCCACTATGAATAGCTTTATTCTGTCTCCAGGTTTGTAATTATCAGTTGGCATTTGTTCGGGTTGCACCAGTATTGCTTCAGTTTTTCCAAGGTCAATCATTATATTATTATTGCTGTAGCGCTGGACCACACCAGTAATAATATCCCCTTCTCTGTTGCTGAACTCATCATAAATAATCCCCCGCTCGGCCTCTCGGATCCGCTGCACTACCACCTGCTTGGCAGTCTGGGCAGCAATCCGGCCAAAGTTAGCCGGGGTAACCTCGAATTCAACAACATCACCAATTTCAAAATTAGGATCTATCTTACGGGCTTCCTCCAGAGAAATTTCCAGAGTTTTATCCTCAACCTCTTCTACTACTTCTTTTCTTGCAATTACCTCAACTTTCCCGGTGGTGCGGTCAATGTGAGCAGTAACGTTTTGAGAAGACCCAAAATTCCTTTTATATGCTGAGATAAGAGCAGCTTCAGCTGCTTCGAGCAACTGTTCTTTGGGAATATTTTTTTCCTTTTCAATTTCGGCTAATGCCTGAAGAAATTCAAAATTCATTTAAACTGCTCCTCCTTTAAAATTCGAAATGGAGTTGGGCTTTGGCCACCTGTTCCCGGGGAATATTTACCGTAGAACCATCTTCAAGTTCCAGTCGGAGATCATTTTCTGTAATTCCCAGTAAAATCCCCTGCACAGTTTTTCCCTTTTCAACCAGCGGTACAAAGGTTTTTACCTCCACCTTTTTCCCAATGGCCCTTGCAAAATCCCGCTCCCTTTTTAGGGGGCGGTCCAGGCCGGGTGAAGAAACTTCAAGAACAAATCCATGGGGAATGGGATCTTTTTCTTCCAGGACCGGTTCAAGGGCCCGGGTTACCCGGACACATTCATTATGGGAAATACCCTCGGGACCGTCGATGAAAACTCGCAACATCCATCTTTTTCCTTCCTTTTTATATTCAAGGTCAACCAGTTCCAGACCTTCATCCCTAACAACCGGCTCAACCAGATCAAAAAGGATTTCTTGTTGGCTCAATTTTATTTCCTCCTGCTATTTTTGATTAATATAAGCTAAAGAGTGGGCTGGGAACCCACTCTTAAATCTCCAACATGATTATCATATCTATAGAAAGTATACCATAAGAAAAAAGCAAATGCAAGCAGGACAGCCCTCAGAAAAGGGATAGCTGGTTTTTGGCCGGGAGTCCTTTTAAAACACCGAATTGAATAAGGGCTTCCACAACATTTTTGTTGGCCTGAGTCCTATCGGTAAAATCCTCTATTGAGGAAAACTTCTTTTTATCTCTTACCTTCATTATCCTCTGGGCACAGTTCTGGCCCAGGTGCGGGATTGAAGTCAGAGGGGGTAAAACCCGCCCCTCCCGTAAAAGGAATTTATCAGAATGGGACTTGTAAAGGTCAACATTGAGAAATTCCACTCCCCTTAGCATCGCCTCCTGGAGAATCTCAAGGACTGTAAGGGTAGCTTTTTCCTTGGGACTTGCTTCCCGTCCTTTTTCCCGGATTTTTTCCTGGCAGCGTTTCACATAGTCTAATCCTTCCAGAGCATATTTAATTTCAAATTCTCCACCTTTGGTTGAAAGATAAGTTGCATAAAAAGCTGGAGGATAATGGACTTTGAAATAAGCAATACGATATGACATTAAAACATACGCTGCTGCATGAGCCTTGGGGAACATGTACTTAATTTTCTTACAGGACTCGATATACCACTCGGGAACACCTTTTTCTTTTAGCAAATTCTCTTCTTCTTCGGTCATTCCCCGACCCTTTCGGACTTTTTCCATTATCGGAAAAGCTTTTTCCGGTTCAACCCCCCAGCGGATTAAATCATTTAAAATGTCATCTCTTGTGGAAATAACCTGGCTAAGGGAAACTTCCCCAGAAGAAATTAGATCCTGGGCATTATTCCGCCAGATATTTTCCCCGTGGGAAAGGCCACTGATTCGAATTAACTCGCTCATTGTTTCCGGTTTTGTTTCTTCCAGCATCCCCCTGACAAAGGGAGTTCCGTATTCGGGCACACCAAGGGAACCTACACGGGTATTTAGTTCTCCTTCCTTTAGGTCAAGGGCTTCCGTTCCAGAAAAAATACTCATTGTTAAAGGGTCATTAAAAGGAATCTCCTGAACTTTAAGTCCTGTTAGTTCTTCCAACTGTTTTAAGGCCGTGGGATCGTCATGTCCGAGAAGGTCCAATTTCAATAATCTGCTGCTAATGGAGCGATAATCAAAGTGAGTTGTCTGAACTCCCACTGAACTGTCATTTGCCGGATATTGAATCGGCGTAAATTCATGAATATCCTTATCTTCAGGCAATACCATCAGACCTCCCGGGTGTTGCCCAGTTGTTCGACGGACACCGCTGCACCCTTTTATTAAGCGTTCCACCTGGGCCCGGTTTGCCTGGATATGGTTCTCTTCCAGATAACCCTTTACCATTCCATAAGCTGTGCGGGAGGCAATTGTAGAGATTGTTCCCGCCCGGAAAACGTTATCTTTCCCAAAAATTTCTTCAGTGAAACCGTGAATTTTATTCTGGATTTCTCCAGCAAAATTCAAATCAATATCAGGAACTTTTTCTCCTTTGAAGCCAAGGAAAACTTCAAAAGGAATATCGAATCCATCCCTATCCAGCTGTTCTTCACATTTGGGGCATTTCTTTTCGGGTAGATCAAGCCCGCAGTCAATTTCCTTTGCAGGCTGAAATTCAACAAAGAAACAGGACGAACAGCGATAATGTGCAGGGAGAGGATTAATTTCGGTAATATCACAAAGAAAAGCCACAAAAGAAGATCCCACTGAGCCTCGGGATCCNACCAGATAACCNAGTTCCAGTGATTTTCCAACAAGAATCTGGGAGATAGCATANATAGGNGCAAANCCCTGGCCNATAATACTGTTAAGTTCTTTGTCAATTCTTTTTTGAACCAAATCTGGTAGCTTTTTGCCGTAGAGTTCCCTTGCCTTTTCCATGGTCCTATTTTTCACTTTGTCTTCCGCTCCCGGAACATGGGGAGGATAAAGTCCATCCGGAACAGGAGATAGGCTTAAAATTTCTTTTTCCAGAGAGGCCGGGTTTTCTATTACCAACTCCCGGGCCTTATCCTCTCCGAGAAAAGCAAACTGATTTAACATTTCTTCTGTGGTCAGAAGGTGAGCCGCTCCATTTTCCTGCCGATTCCCCTTCTGATGCACAAGAACTTCCCTGAAAACCTTCTCTTCTTTTTCCAGGTAATGGGCATCGGAAATTGCAATAACCGGTTTTTTTATTTCCCCAGCTATTTTTAAAAGGTAAGCCGTTATTTCACGGGCAATTTCCAATTCATTAACAGGGGAATTTTCCACAAGGTATTCAGGGGAAAGGAGTTCTATGTAATCAGCTTTTTCTGCAACTTGTTTTAGTTCTTCTTCTGCTGCTCCCCCCAGGAGACTATCATATAAAGATCCTTCCAAACAACCGCTACCCAAAATAATCCCTTCCCGGTTTTTTTCTATCCATTCCTC
>SL_5KL_010_SEDDRAFT_10000816_pt1 | contig 19677 bp, 16 predicted proteins | sample SodLakKL_010_SED_FD_9118 | JGI IMG/M metagenome (IMG submission 9118)
CGGCGGCGATCGGGCGTGGGAGCTGAGCCTGGAGGAGGCGGTCTACAGCGCCGTCGAGCACAACCCGGCGCTCCAGGCCGAGCGCCTCGGCCCGGTGGTGGCGGGCACCTTCGAGCAGATCGAGCTGGGGGTGTTCGATCCGGAAGGCTTCGGTGAGTTGACCTACGACCAGCAGCGGGGGGATGAGCTGGACCGGCGGACCGGGGCCCGGTTCGACCTTGAGGAAGACCGGGCGCAGCTCTCCCTGGGGCTGCGCCAGCGGACGCCGCTGGGATTCGAGTGGGAGGCTTCGATCAGCCAGCGTTTCGATGACAGTGACCGCAGTGAGGTCGAGCTGCATCGCACCCGGGCCGGCGTAAGTCTCAGCCAGCAGCTCCTGCAGGGCCGCGGGCGCGAGGTCAATCTGGTCAGCCTGCGCCAGGCGGAGCTCGAGACCCTGCGCTCGGGGCACGAGCTGCAGGGCTTCGCCCAGCAGCTGGTGGCTGACGTCGAGTCGGCGTACTGGGAATTCAGCCTCGCCGATCGTGAGATCGCCATCTTCGAGGAGTCGCTCAAGCTGGCCGAGCAGGAGGTGGAGCGGGCCGAGCAGCGGGTGGAGCTGGGCGATCTGGCCGAGACCGAGCTGGCGCCGCTGGAGTCGGAGGCCGCCCTGCGCCGCCAGGAGCTGATCGACGCGCGCAGCCGCCGCGAGTCCGCCCGGCTGGAGCTGCTGCGGTTGATCGGCAGCGAGGATCAGCTCCAGGAGGATCGCGAGATCGAGCCGCTGACCGACCCCGAGCGTCTGGTCGTCGAACCCGATCCGGTGGCCGAGCACCTGGCCCTGGCCCTGGAGCGGCGCCCGGAGCTCAACCAGGCGCGGCTCGATCTGCGCAGCGAGAACCTGCAGGTTACCCGGACGCGGAATGGCTTGTTGCCCGAGCTCGAGTTGTTTATCCAGTTGGGCAGCAGCGGTTACGCCGACTCGTTCAGTGGTGCGCCCCGTGATCTCGATGGCTCCAGCTACGATGCCCAGGTGGGCATCTCGCTGGGGCGTTCGCTGACCAATCGCGCCCCCGAGGCCGAGCACCGGCAGGCGCTGACCCTGCGCAATCAGGCTAACCTGAGTCTGAGCAACATGGCCCGCCTGGTCCGCCACGATGTCCGCACGGCTCACCTGGAGCTGCAGCGGGCGGCCGCCCAGATCGAGGCCAGCCGCGCCACCCGCCGCGCCCGCGAGGAGCAGGTGCGGGCGGCGGATGAGCGCTTCCGGGCCGGGGACGCCACTGCGTTCGCTGTCGTCCAGGCCCAGCGCGATCTGCTCGAGAGCCGGATCAACGAGGCGGCGGCGCAGGTGGAATACCGCACCGCGCTGGTCGAGCTCTACCGCCTGGATGGTACCTTGCTCGAGCGTCGCGGCATTCAGGCGGCGGCCGAGGACGTCGCCACGCGCTGAGGCCGCTATCAAGGAGCCGTGACTGCCATGACCAATCCCCTGGACTACCCGCGCTTTCCCTTCCGTGCCGGGGCGAGCGCAACCACCGCAGCACCGCGGGCGGCAGTCTGGGAGCAGTGCGTCTCCATCGGTGGCTCCAATCGCTACTACTACATGAACCCGCTGTGGAGCCTGCGCGAGCTCCTCGATGCGCTGCTCGGCGGGCGCGGGCTGAGCCGGGGGCGGCCCCTGCACACCGACCTGCGCCCCGGCGATGTGATCGACTCCTGGCGCGTGCTGGTGGTCGAGCCGCAGGAGCGGCTGGCCCTGGGCTTCGGCATGAAGGCGCCGGGGACCGGGGTGCTGGAGTTCACCGTGCAGCCCGATGAGCCAGCCGGTGCGCAGGGTGCGGAGACCCGGGTCCGGGTGACGGCCTACTGGGCCCCGCGCGGGGTGCCGGGGCGCATGTACTGGTACGCCATGGAGCCCGCCCATGCGGTCCTGTTCAAGGGTCTGGCGCGGGCCATCTGCCGCCGTGCGGAGGCGTCATGCGCGTTGAACCCAAGCCGCTGAACGCCTACCCCTGGTACCTGCGCCCGTTCTTCTGGAACCAGCGTCGCAAATACGGTGAAGTCCTCCAGCCGGGGCTGCTGTGGGGCCGCTCGCCCAAGGTCTTCGCCGCCCTGGCCCTGCTCTTCGGGGCGCTGGAGCGGCGCAGCAGCCCGCTGGATCCGGCGTTGCGTTCGCTGGTCACCGTCCGGGTCTCGCAGATCAACCACTGCGCCTTCTGCGTCGATATCAACACACGCACGCTGAACCGCCGCGGCGTCGACTGGGCGAAGATCACGGCGCTGCCCGAGTGGTGGCGCAGCGATGCCTTCGATGAGCGCGAGCGGGCCGTGCTCGCCTACACTGAAGCGGTAACCCGCAGCGACGTGGAAGTCGAGGATGCCCATGTGGACGCCCTGCGGCCGTATTTCGACGAGGATGGTCTGGTGGAGCTCACCGGCGTGATCGCCTTCCAGAATATGTCGAGCAAGTTCAACAGCGCCCTGGATGTGCCGCCGCAGGGGTTCTGTCAGGTGCCGGGCGAGGCGGCGCCGCGCTACTTCATCGACCCGCGCAAATTCCGCGACCCGGCGTTCACTGCCGACGGCCAACCGCGGGCCACGGTGAACCTGGTGCGCCTGGAGACCCTGTGGTTCTGCACCGGTACGCTCTGCAACCTGGCCTGCCGCAACTGCTACATCGAATCCTCGCCGCGCAACGACGCCCTGGCCTACCTCACCGCCGCCGAGGTGGCCGGGTACCTGGACGAGATCGAGGCGGGGGGACTGGGCACCCGCACCATCGCCCTGACCGGCGGTGAGCCCTTCATGAACCCGGACGTCATCGCCATCCTCGAGGATGCGCTGGGGCGCGGCTTCGAGGTGCTGGTGCTGACCAACGCCATGAAGCCGATGATGAAGGTCGCCGAGCCCCTGCGCGCCCTCCATGAACGCTACCCCGGGCAGCTCACCCTGCGTGTCTCCGCCGATCACTACCGCCAGGACCTGCACGAGGCCGAGCGCGGCGCGCGCTCCTGGGCGCCCATGATCCGCGGGCTGCGCTGGCTCTCCGACAACGGCTTCCAGCTGCGGGTGGCGGGACGGCACCTCTCGGACGAGTCCGAGGAGGAGCTGCGCAGCGGCTATCAGGCGCTGTTCGACGCCCACGGCGTGGCGCTGGATGCCCACGACCCCGGGCAGCTGGTGCTCTTCCCGGAGATGGATGCGCGGCTGGACGTGCCGGAGATCTCCGAGGCGTGCTGGGGCAAGCTCGGCCGCAGCCCCGATGAGATGATGTGCGCTACCTCGCGCATGGTCCTCAAGCGCAGGGGCGCGTCGCATCCGGTGGTGGTGCCCTGCACCCTGCTGCCCTACGACCCGGCCTTCGAGATGAGCCACAGCCTGCTGGAGAGCCTCTCGCCGGTGGCGCTCAACCACCCGCACTGCGCGCAGTTCTGCGTGCTCGGCGGGGCCAGCTGCAGCGGCTAAGACGCCACTGGGGCCGGCTTCGGGCTAAGCGGACGGCGGTGGTGGGGGCAGCCACTGGGCCAGGGTGCGCAGCAGGGCGCGCTGCCCCGGCGTCGGCGCGGCGAGGGCGGCAAGCTCCCACGCCACCGCCGGCAGGTCGCCCGCCTCGTCGAGGTCGGTGAGCGTCGCCAGGGTGCACCACCGCCCCTGGGTGGCCATCACCGCCCTGAAGCGGGTCAGGGTCTGCGGGTCGCTGTAGGGGACCGCCTGCCAGTCGGCTNGGGGTAGGGCGCGGTTGGCGCCGACCAGCCAGAATCCGCCATCCCGGGCCGGGCCGATCGCGATCCGCCGTTCCGGCTGATCGAGCCAGCCGGCGGCCTGGATCAGGGCGTCGGCGCGGATCTGCGGCGCATCGGCACCCAACAGGAGGGCCCGGCCGTGGCGCTGGATCAGCGTCTCGTGGACGCGGCCCATGCGCTCGCCCAGCCCGCCACTGCCCTGTTCCAGCAGCGGCAGATCCGGCCAGTGGGCCGCGACCTCTGCGGCCTCCTCGGCCACGGCCCAGTAGACCGGCCCCAGCGCGGCCTGGCGACCCACCTCAGCGACCGCCCGGGCACACTGAAGATAGAGCGCCTCCGCCTGGGCGCGGCCCAGACCGGCCGCCAGGCGCGTCTTCACCGGCGAGTGGCCGGGCGTTTTGACGAACAGCGCGATGGCGGTCATCGCGTCGGCCCCGCCGCCCGCCACGCCCGCCAGACGATGCCCACCGCCGCCAAGCCGTGGTGGAGGGTGGTGCGCAGCCACCCCTGCTGACGGTAACGCCGGGCGCTGGTGCGCACGGTGGCGCCGATGGGCGCGCAGCGCAGCCCCTGCCGACGAGCGCGGACGACCAGATCGAGGTCCTCACCGCGCGCCCGATCCTCCCGAAAACCGCCCAGCTCCCGGAAGCGTTCGCGGGGCAGCAGCAGGCCCTGATCGCCGTAGGGCAGCCCGAGCAGGCGCGAGCGGAGGTTGGCGCCGAAGGCATTGAGGTGGGTGAGCCACGGGCCGTCGGCATCGAAGCGCAGCCAGGCGTAGCCGATGGCATCCCCGCCGCCGGCAAAGGCCCGCGCCCGCTCCATGGCCCCGGGTAGCGGGACGCTGTCCACATGCAGGAACCACAGCCAGGCGCCCCGCGCCGCGCGGGCGCCCCGGTTTGCCTGCCGTCCGCGCCCCGGCGGCGATGCCACCGCCCGCCCGGGGGGATCCTCCGGCAGCCGGGTCGGGTCGGTCACCGCCAGGATGAATTCTAACCCGGTATCGGGGGCGGCGCGGAGCCAGTCCAGATCCGCAACGCGCGGCTCATCCCCCGGGCCCACCAGGACGATGATGGAGAGGGCGCAGCCGCCTTCTGCGGGGGGTGCATCCGTCGCTTGTCGATGGGTGGCGTGCCCGCGGTCGGTCCCCAATCCGGTCATGGCGCCAGCGTAGCACCGCCGGGCCCCGGGCGGGCGGGGGCGTAGTCAGGCGTCGGTGGCGTAGGGCGCGGCCAGGACGGCGGGGATCAGCGTCCGCACATGGTCGGTGGCGGTCGTGGCACCGAGGACCGGCGCCAAGGCGTTGGCGCCCTCTAGCACCACCAGCAGGCGCTCTGCCACCGCCGGGTCCGCCGACGACCGGTCGCAGGATAGCGCCTCGCCGATGATCGCAAGCAGCCGGCGCTTGAGCTGTCGGCCCTGCTCGGCAATCGGCGGATGGTGAGACTCGAACTCCGCGATCGCCTTGAGCACGATGCAGCCGTGGCTGGCGTGGGTCTCCACCCACTGGCAGTGCCGCTCGGCCAGGGCGGCCACCGCCTCACCCGGCGCCGCCGCCTCGGCCACCGCGTGCAGATCCTGCAGATAGCGCTCATAGCGCCGCCCCAGCGCGGCGGCAATCAGCGCCTCCTTCGACGGGAAGTGGTTGTAGAGCGTCATCCGTGCCACGCCCGCCTCGGTGACGACCCGGTCGATCCCCGTGGCGTGAAAGCCCTCGGCGTAGAAGAGGCGCTCGGCGGTATCGAGCAACGTATCGCGCTTGCTGGCAGGCATATTGTCACACACACGGCAAATAGAACGGTCGTTCTGATGCTGCGGGTGCAGGGGCGTGGTGTCAAATGGCGGCGGTCTCTGCGAAACAGTGGGGGAAGGGAGAAGCGGGGAGGCCCTGGGTGTCAACCTGTCTGACGACAGAGGCGGCGGAGGGGCCGTATGACTCAGGGCAGGATCCGAAGGAAGGTCAGGCGTTAAGGCGAAGGCCGAATTCCAGGAGTAATACGCTGGTGACGGTTTCGCGATTAGTGCACGAGGAGGGACGCACAAATATGGCGGAAGGGGAGGGATTCGAACCCCCGGTGGGCAGGGCCCACAGCTGATTTCGAGTCAGCCGCCTTCGTCCGCTCGGCCACCCTTCCTAAGCCTTTCATGGTAGCCAGGAAGGGCCGGCTGCCGCAAGGGGTTACGTACTGCGCGGGGCGTCGGTGAAGGTCACCGAACGGTAGCGGGCGAACTGCAGGGTCCGGGACCAGTAGTCCGGGGGCAGGCCGGCCTTGACCTTCAGGTGGGCGAGGAACTCTTGCGGGTCGGGCAGGCCCTCCCAGACGGCGGGGAGGAAGGTGGCGCGACGCAGGCCGTCGTGGAGGATCAGGCCGTCTTCGCCGGGGACCAGCTCTTCGAGCAGGTGCGCCTCGTCGTTTGCCTCCAGGGGCTCGGCCTCGCCCAGGACGGCGACCTTGACGGTTAGCGCGTCGAGTTCTTCGCGGGTGACGGCGTCGAAGCGGGGGTCGTGGAAGGCGGCCTCCAATGCGGAGTCCATGACCGTCTCCACCAGTGGGCGGCGGGCCACCAGGCTGCCCATGCAGCCGCGCAGCCCGTCGTCGTGGTGGAGTGAGACGAAGGCCGCGCCGGGGCGGGTGAGGCTCTCGGGCAGGCCGGAGGCGATGGGCAGCGGCTCGCCCACCTCGTGCTGGTGGGCGATGTTCTGCCGGGCGAAGCGGGGCAGCAGCGCCCCGTGCTCGGCGGGGATAGCGATGCCGCCTGGCGTCGGCTCAGTGGAAGACATAACTGCCGTACCCTACCACCGAGGCGCGGTCGCCGGTGACATCCCCGGAGTTGCACAGGGCGATGGTCTCGGCCTGCAGGCCGTGCTTGCGCGTGAACCACAGCAGCCCGCGCAGCGGGGCGGCGCCGCACGCCCGCTCCGGGGTGATCTGCTCGAAGGTCCCGGCCTCGATGGCGGCGGTGGTCTCGGCGTCGAGCTGCCGGGCGGTGGGGTCGTCGTGGAAGTGGCTCAGGTCCGAGCTGACCACCACCAGGGTGTCCGGCTGCCAGCAGCGCTCGATCAGGCGGCCGCACGCCTCCGCCGGGCCACGGCCGACCACCAGGGGCAGGACGTCGAAGTCCTCGAGCAGGGTCTGCAGAAAGGGCAGGTGGACCTCCAGGCTGTGCTCGCGCTCATGGGCGGCGTCGTCGATGTGTACGCCATCCAGCGCCAGGGCCTGCCGGCGGAGGATGTCGCTGACCGGCACCGTGCCCAGCGGGGTGGCCAGGGCGTCGGCGGCCGGCAGGGCCATGCCGCTGAGAGGGACGAAGTGCGCTGGACCCAACAGCACCACGTGGCGCAGCTGCTGGCGGATGGGGGCGATGCGCTGATAGCCCCGCGCCGCGGCGGCACCCGAGAACGGGTAGCCGGCGTGGGGCAGCACCAGGGCGCGCGGGGCCCGGGCCGGGTCCTGCTCCGGGGCGCCGGCCTCGGCGAGCAGTTCGCGGACGGCCCGGTGCAGGGCCTCGCTCTCGCCGGGGTAGAAGCGTCCGGCGACGGCGGGTTGACGTACCGTGGGCGTGGTCTTGTGCATGGCCATGACCTCCCGTGGCGAAGGAACCGCAGTCCCATTGGACCCGTCTAAACTTTAGACGACAAACCCCCGGCGCGGTTTCCGATGGCCATGCATCCGACCTCCACCCCTGAGCCAAGACGGCGCGATCGCGACGATCCGTCGGTGGTCGCCACGCGCTTTTGGCACCGCCTGGATGACGGGCGGGTGCAGTGCGACCTGTGCCCCCGTCACTGCCGGCTCAAGGATGGGCAGCGGGGGCTGTGTTTCGTGCGCATGGCCCGGGGCGGGGAGGTGGTGCTGACCACTTACGGGCGCTCCAGCGGCTTTTGCATCGATCCGATCGAGAAGAAACCCCTCAACCACTTCCTGCCTGGGTCGTCGGTGCTCTCCTTCGGCACCGCCGGCTGCAATCTCGCCTGCAAGTTCTGCCAGAACTGGGATATGAGCAAGTCGCGGGAGATGGACATCCTCGCCGATCGCGCCGAGCCGGAGCAGATCGCCGACGCCGCGGCGGCCCACGGGGCGCAGAGCGTGGCCTTCACCTACAACGACCCGGTGATCTTCCACGAGTACGCCGTCGATGTGGCGGCGGCCTGCCGGGCCCGGGGCATCCGCACGGTGGCGGTCACCGCCGGTTACATCTGCCCGGAGCCGCGGGTGGAGTTCTTCGCTGCGCTAGATGCGGCCAACGTCGATCTCAAGGCGTTCACCGAGCGCTTCTACCACCGGCTCACCGGGGCCCATCTGGCGCCGGTGCTCGATACCCTGCGCTACATCCGCCACGAGACGGACTGCTGGCTGGAGATCACCACGCTGCTGATCCCCGGCGAGAACGACGAACCGGCCGAGATCGAGGCCATGGCGCAGTGGGTGCTGGAGCACCTGGGTGCCGACGTGCCGATGCACTTTACCGCCTTCCATCCGGCCTTCCGCATGACCGACCGCCCGCGCACCCCCGCCCAGACCCTCAGCCGCGCCCGGGAGATCGCCCGCGCCCAGGGGCTGCGCTACGTCTACACCGGCAACGTCTTCGATCCTGAGGGCAGTGCTACCTACTGCCACGCCTGTGGCGAGCGGCTGATCGAGCGCGAGGGCTATCAGGTCGGCGCCTGGCGGTTGGATGGCGCCGGTGCCTGCCGGCGCTGCGGCGAGCCGTGCGCCGGGGTCTTCGCCGCCCGCCCCGGGCGCTGGACCGGGCTGCGCCGGCCGCTGCGGATCGGTTAGCTGGTGTCCTCGCCGCCGCTGGTCGCGCTGCCCACCGGCGCGATCACGCGCACCTTGGCCCACACACCACGGGCGTCCGGGAAGCACAGGGAGCCGTCGGAGAACGTCATCTTCCAGTAGGAGATGACCGTGGCGGGGGTCTGCGGGGCGGTGAAGTCCACCTCCAGCGTCACCCGTTCGCCAGGGTCGACCCGGGGGATCGACACCGAGGGCTGTTCCGGCACCAGACGGGCGCCGATCTCCCTTGGGGTGCCGGCCGTATCGAGGATGCGGATATCGTCGTCCTGGCAGGTCAGGTAGCGGTCCACCCACGGCTGATCACCCAGGTTCTGCAGTTGCCAGCCCTTACGGAAGCGGCTGCCGGCCAGCACCGGCGCCCCGTCCGGGTAGTTGAGGTCGCCGATGAAGCCGCTGCGATCTAGTCCGTTCTCGACGGTCTCCGAGACCCCGGTGGCGTTGGGGTCGTTGCGGAACATCGGCTCGAGCAGGGCCAACGGGTGTACCTCCAGCGCGTTGGCGATGCGCACGATGGTGCTCATGCTCGGATACCGCCCCGGTTGCCAGGCGTCGTAGAGGGCCTGGCGGCTCATGCCCGCCCGCCGGGCCAGTTCGGCCAGCGGGAGCCCGCGTTCCCGGGCGGTCTTGCGGATGTACTGCTCAAGTTCCGTCTGCATGAGCTTGGAGGTTCGTCTTCCGTGGGTCAGCTGTTGGGTGTGGTGATTTCTCCCTTACAAGGGTAGTTGGCTCTTTCCCTTTTTTATAGTGGGGAAAACGCTTCAACTGTCTAGTGATTTGGACGACTCGCCTCCTGCGCATGGCCATCGGCCTGCGCGGGGGGATACGATCCGTTTCGAAAGCTGGCCGAAGTCAGGGCAGTGCAGTTTCGGGCACGCAGGCTTCTGCCTGTCGGTTCGGCCCGATACGGGGGGCTGTACTGCCCTGACTTCGGCCAGCTGGGGCAGGGTGGAGCCTGGATCCGCCAGCGTTCTGGAATGGACTTCCGAGGTGGTTTGCGTGCGAGGGATCCCGCTGTGTTCCCTGATCGTCTTCGGTGGGCTGGGTCTTGCCCTGGTTTTCGGTGTCGCCTTCACCGCGGCCGGGACGTATCTCGGCCCAGAGAGCCACGCTGCTGAGCCGGCCCGCACGCATCCCGCTCTGCTCGCCGCCGACCCGTCGCTCCCCGGCCTGCTGCGCATGCCCGGGGGCGGGCAAGCACCGGCTGGCACGTCGACCTACCTTGTGGCGCTCATCTCAGCCGGGGCAGGCTTCACCGTGGTGGGCTTGTTCGGCCTGTGGTTGCGCCGGCAACTGGTCACTCCGTTGCAGGAGGCCGCCCGGTCCATCGAGGTCGGGGCGCCGATGCGCCTGCGGGGGATGGCCGGGGCCGTGCGCGAGCTGCGCATGGTCGAGGAACGCTACAACCGCGCCCGAGAGGCCATGGAGCAGCGCATCGAGGCGCTGGACCAGCAGCTGCATACCGACTGGCTGACCGGGGTGAGCAACCGGCGCGGCTTTGAGAAGGCCTTGCTCGTGGAGTTGGAGCGGGCGCGGCGTTCCGGGGTCCCGGTCAGCCTGGTCTTCTTGGATCTCGATGACTTCAAGGCGCTGAATGATGAGCAGGGGCACGAGTCCGGGGATCGGGCCCTGCAGCAGGTGGCCAGAATGCTGCGTCGGCGCGTACGCGAGGCCGATGCGGTGGCGCGCTGGGGCGGCGACGAGTTCGTGATTCTCTGCCGGGACACCGACTTGGCCGGGGGCGAGGCGTTGGCCCATGCGCTCGCCCAGCGCCTTGCGCAGTGGCCGCGGATGCCAGGTGGGTGTCGGGCGAGCATCGGGGTGAGCGCCTGGCAGCCCGGAGAGGGTGTGCGCGAGGTGATTGCCCGCGCCGACGAGGCCATGTACGAGGCCAAGCGCCAGGGTGGTGGGCGCGTCTGCGTCAGGTCAGGTCGTTAAAAAGATCCTGCTCCCTCTGCCGCGGCTGCAGCCCGGAGAGGCTCACACCGAGCAGCCGCACCGCCCGGATGCCGGCCTCCGTCTCCGCCAGCAGTGCGGGGATCAGCGCCTCGATGTCCTTCGCCCCGGCCACCGGTCGGGCCGGTGAGACCCGCCGCGTGATCAACTCGAAGTCCGCATAGCGCAGTTTGAGGGTCACCGTCCGCGCCACCACGCCGTGGCTCTCCATGCTGGTGGCCACCTTGTGGATCAGCGGCTCCAGCCGCTGGTGCAGTTGCGCCGGATCCCGCGTGTCCTCGGCGAAGGTGCGCTCGGCGCCGATGGATTTGCGTGGACGCCGCGCTCGCACGGGCCGGTGATCGATGCCGCGGGCGGCGTCGTGGAGGGTGCCGGCGCGGTTGCCGAGGTGCACGTGCAGGTCGGCCAACTCCCAGTCGAGCAGGTCCCCGACCTGCTCGATGCCCAGCCGCTCGAGCCGCGCTGCAGTGGCCGGCCCGACGCCGTGGAGCCGGCGGATCGGCTGCACGGCGACGTAGCCCGGGCCGTCCGCCGGCGGGACGACGTAGAGGCCGTCGGGTTTGCCCTCGTCGGAGGCCAGCTTGGCCAGCAGTTTGTTGTACGACACCCCCGCCGATGCCGTCAGGCCGGTCTCCTCGCGGATGCGCCGGCGGATCGCCTGCGCCATGTGGGTGGCGGAGCCGTGGAAGCGCGGTGAGCCGGTGACGTCCAGGTACGCCTCGTCCAGCGAGAGGGGCTCGATGGTGGTGGCGAAGTCGGCGAAGATGCCGTGGATCTGCCGCGAGATGGCCCGGTAGTGGTTAAAGCGCGGGCGCAGGAAGATCGCCTCCGGGCACAGCCGCCGGGCCCGGGCCGCCGGCTGCGCCGAGCGGATGCCGAAGGCGCGCGCCTCGTAGCTGGCCGCGGCGACGACCCCGCGGCCTTCCGGTGAGCCGCCCACCACCACCGGCCGGCCGCGCAGCGTGGGGTCGTCCCGCTGTTCCACCGAGGCGTAGAAGGCATCCATGTCGATGTGAATGATCTTGCGCGCGCTCATCGCTGCGACGCTCAGTCCGCCTGGGTCAGCCACTCCACCCCGACCGCGGTCACCAGCCCGGTGATCACGGCCCAGATCGCCAGGCTGGCGATCATCCACTGCGCCGTCTGCCGTCGCCAGGCCCCCAGGGCCAGGGCCATCACCGCGGCCAGGTGGATGCCGGTGAGCACCGGCCCGAGCAGCGCCAGCCCGGGCAGTCCGTAGCGGTCCCAGACCCGGGTGGCCCGGGCGCTCCAGCGTCGGCGCACCGGCCCGCGGCGGCGCTCCCACCAGCGGAATAGGGCGATGATGGCGAACACCGGCAGGGCGTTGCCGATGAACGCGACCACCGTCAGCGGCGTGACCGACAGGCCCATGGCCGCGCCCATGGGGATGACGACCATGAGTTCGACCCACGGCGTGGCGGCGAGCAGGAAGACGATGGAGTACTTGATCAGCAGTTCCATGGGCGGGCCGGTGGATGAATGAACCGCCCATTCTAAGGGAAACGGCTACAGGAAGAACTCCGGCGGCAGGGCCCACGAGGCGGGATCCTCGGAGCGCTCGATGCGGTGGCCGGGGTGGCCGCGGTAGAGGTCCAGGGTGGGCGGTGGCTCGACCGTGCGCTCGGCATTGATGTCGTAGATCACCCGCACCCGGGGTTTGTCGGCAGGCCGGTCGCAGGATTCCAGGACCACGGCGAGCTTCTCGGAGGAAAGGCGTACGAGGGTCCCGGGCGGGTAGATCCCGACACAGCGTACGAACCGCCGGACCAGGTCCTCGTCCAGGCCCTGGCCGGCGTCCTGGGCGATGATGCGCAGCCCTTCGGTGGGCGGGCGGCCCCGGTGGTAGGCACGGATGGCGGTGACGGCGTCGTAGACGTCGATGATCGCGGCCATCCGCGTTTCGATGCTCAGCTGGCGGCCGCTCAGGCCGTGGGGGTAGCCGGAGCCATCGATGCGCTCGTGGTGCTCCTCGGCCATGCGCACGGCCAGGGGGGTGGCATGGGGCGTTTCGCGCAGCAGCTCGGCGCCGCGCCAGGTGTGCTCCTTGACCCGCTGGTACTCCTCGTCGGTCAGCGGCCCCGGCTTGGAGATGATGCCGTTGGGCAGCAGGACCTTGCCGATGTCGTGCACCATGCCGGCGGAGCCCAGTGCGCGCACGTGCCGCTCGGGCATGCGCAGGTGCCGCGCGAAGGCCATCAGCAGCACCCCGACGTTCACGCTGTGCTGGTAGGTGTAGTGGTCGCGGGAGCGTAGGCGCCCGAAGGCGAGCATCGTGTCGGGGTGTTCGTGCAGGGCCGCGGCAAGCTCTTCGCTGACCGCGTCGATGTCCTGCATGCGCAGGGCCCGGCCGGCGCGGGCATCGCGCAGCAGGTCGCGCACCGCCGAGCGGGCCTCCTGGGTGATCTGCCGTGCCCGCTGCCGCCCGTCGCCGCTCTTGATCCGGGCGGCGCGCTGACGGCTCGATTCGGCGGCTTGCCTGGCCTCGCTGGCAGGGGGGGTGCGCTTGCGGTGCGGGTCGATCCGCACCTGCTTCAGGCCCATGGCGCGGATCTTGTCGATGCTCGGCTGGTCGAGCTCGAACTGGCTGTACAGGAACGGGTGCATGGCCCACTGCACGCCCAGATCGACGAGGTACATGCCCGGGCGCAGGTCCTCGACTGGGACCTCGACCGCTTCCTTGGGTGGTGGTCTGTCCAAGACTGCTCCCTCCGCCCGGTTCCGTGCCGGGGGCCGCGACCCTGCGTTTGAATCTCCAGTCGTCAGCGTAACCCATAAGCGATTTCCCGCAACCCGGACAGGGGAGCCGTTGGCATTGCCGCACCGCGCTTATATCCTGATCGGGTTCGAGCCCGCCCCGGAGGTCGCATGTTCCTTGAGCGCAACCCGCGTTTCGTCAGCCGGCTGACGCGCGAGACCCTCGCGTTGATCATGGCCGGCGGCCGCGGTGGACGGCTCTCCAGCCTCACGGATTGGCGGACCAAGCCGGCGATCCCCTTTGGCGGCAAGTTCCGGCTGATCGACTTCCCGCTCTCGAACTGCATCAACTCGGGCATCCGCCGGGTGGGGATCCTGACCCAGTACAAGGCCCACTCGCTGATCCAGCACGTCCAGCGCGGCTGGGGGTTCCTGCGCGGCGAGTTCGGCGAGTTCGTCGAGCTGATCCCCGCCCAGCAGCGCATGGACAAGCCGCTGTGGTACTCCGGCACGGCCGATTCGGTCTACCAGAACATCGACATCATCCAGGCCCACGACCCGAGCTACGTGCTGATCCTCGCCGGCGATCACGTCTACAAGATGGACTACGGTGCGATGATCGCCCGCCATGTGGAGTCCGACGCCGATGTCACCGTCGGCTGCGTGCAGGTGAGCCTGGAGCAGGCCCGCGCCTTCGGGGTGATGACCGTCGAGAAGGACGGGCGCGTCACCGCCCTGACCGAGAAGCCGACGCACCCCGAGCCGATGCCGGGCAAGGATGATGTGGCCCTGGTCTCCATGGGCATCTACGTCTTCAACCGCGACTATCTGCTGCAGGTGCTGCGCGAGGACGCCGAGAACTTCGCCAGCTCGCGGGATTTCGGGCGCGACGTCCTGCCCGCGGCCATCCAGCGCGATCACGTCCAGGCTTACCCGTTCAGCGACCCGGTCAGCGGCAAGCAGGCCTACTGGCGGGATGTGGGTACCGTGGACGCCTTCTATCGCGCCAATCAGGAGCTGATCCAGGAGGAGCCGGAGCTCGATCTCTACGACGACGAGTGGCCGATCTGGACCTACCAGGCGCAGCTGCCGCCGGCGAAGTTCATGCATGATCAGAGTGGCAAGCGCGGCATGGCCATCGATTCGATGGTCTCCGGCGGCAACATCATCGCCGGTGCCTCGGTGCGCCGCTCGGTGCTCTTCTCACGGGTGAAGGTGGGACCCGGTGCCGTGGTCAAGGAGTCGGTGATCCTGCCCCGGGTGACCGTCGGCGACGGCTGCCGGGTGCGCAATGCGGTCATCGATGAGGGCTGCCGCATCCCGCCGGGGATGGTCATCGGCGAGGACCTGGCGACCGACCGCGAGCGATTCCATGTCACCCCGGGCGGCGTGGTGCTGGTCACCGCCGAGATGCTGGGCCAGGAAGTGGCCCACGTGCGCTGACGCCGGCACCCGCCCGCCGCCGTTCCCCAACACCAGGAAGCTTGTATGGCTGACATCCCCGCTGTCGAAGGACTGTTCAACCAATTCGCCATTCTGCTGCTTGTTGCCGCCGTCATCGGTTTCATCGGCACCCGCCTCAAGCAGCCGCTGATCGTCTCCTTCATCGCCGTCGGCATCCTGGTGGGGCCGTCCGCCCTGGGCTGGGTGGATGGGCACGAGCCGATGATGGAGCTGCTCGCCGAGATCGGCATCGCGCTGTTGCTGTTCATCGTCGGCCTCAAGCTCGACTTGCACCTGATCCGCACCATGGGCCCGGTGGCCCTGGCCACCGGGCTGGGGCAGGTGATCTTCACCTCCGCGGTCGGTTTCCTGATCGCCCTGGGACTGGGCATGGAGCCGATCACCGCGCTCTACGTGGCGGTGGCGCTGACCTTCTCGAGCACGATCATCATCGTCAAGCTGCTCTCGGATAAGAAGGAGATCGACGCCCTGCACGGGCGCATCGCCATCGGCTTTCTGATCGTGCAGGACATCTGCGTGGTCCTGGCCATGATCCTGATCACCTCGCTGGCGGCGGGGGAGGGCGATGCCAATGTGGCCATGGAGGTGGGGCAGGTGCTGCTCACCGGCGTGGCTCTGCTGCTGTTCGTCGCCCTGCTGATGCGCTACGTGCTGCCGCCGCTGCTCAACATGCTGGCGCGCACCCCGGAGCTGCTGGTGCTCTTCTCCATCGCCCTGGCCGTGGCCATGGCCACCGGCGGCGATCTGATGGGCTTTAGCAAGGAGGTGGGCGCCTTCCTGGCGGGTATCGCCATCGCCTCCACCCCCTATCGCGAGGCGGTGGCCTCGCGGCTGACGGCGCTGCGCGACTTCCTGCTGCTGTTCTTCTTCATCTCCCTGGGTGCGCAGCTGGATATGAGCACCATCGGCGATCAGGTGGTGCCGGCGCTGATCTTCTCGGCCTTCGTGCTCATCGGCAACCCGATCATCGTGCTGATCATCATGGGCTTTATGGGCTACCGCAAGCGCACCGGCTTCCTGGCCGGGCTGACGGTGGCGCAGATCTCGGAGTTCTCCCTGATCCTTGCGGCCCTGGGCATGTCGGTGGGGCACATCGGCCAGGACACCATGGGGCTGGTGACGCTGGTGGGGCTGATCACCATCGGTGCTTCCACCTACATGATCCTCTACTCCAAGCCGCTCTATGAGCGTCTGGCGCCGCTGCTCTCGGTCTTCGAGCGCAGGACCCCGCACGCGGAGATCGCCCTGGACAGTCAGCCGGATCAGCACTACGAGGCCGATGTGGTGATCTTCGGGCTGGGCCGCTACGGGCACCAGCTGGCCAAGAACTTCAAGGCCCGCGGCTGGCGCGTGCTGGGAGTGGACTTCGACCCGACCCTGGTGGGACAGTGGCGGGACGAGGGCCACATGGCCCACTACGGCGATGCCTCGGACCCGGAGTTCCCGCAGACCCTGCCGTTGGCCCGGGCGCGCTGGGTGATCAGCACGGTGCCCGATCGGGACATCGGTGCGACGCTGATCACTGCGCTGCGCGGGGCTGGCTACCAGGGCAAGGTGGCGGTTACCTCCCACTCGCGGATGGATGCCGACTACCTCCGCGGCCACCGGCCTGACCGGGTCCTGCTGCCCTTCGTGGATGCCGCGGAGATGGCCGTGGCCGGGATCACCGGGGGGCAGGACCAGGATGGAGGTAGACGATGAGCCTCGAGCGGATCCTCTTCGCCAGTGACCTCTCGCCGAGGGCGGCGCTTGCCGGCGAGCGGGCGGCACGGTTGGCCGGTGACAGCGGGGCCCGCCTGGAGGCGGTCCATGTCATCGAAGGCGACTTCCCCTCCGAGGGGGGCGACGGCGATCCGCGGGCGGCGGTTCAGCAGACGGCCGAGGCCGAGCTGCAGCGGAGCACCCCCGGGCGCGTGGCCTCGCTCCAGGTCTGTTTCGGCAACCCGCTGGCTGAGCTGACCCGAGTCGTGGAGCAGGGGCAGGCCCAGCTGCTGGTGGTCGGCGCCCACGGCCAGCGTTACGCGGTGGAGTGGGTGCTGGGGACCACCGCCGAGCATTTGGTTCAGCATGTGCCGGTGCCCACCCTGGTGGTCCGGTGCCCGGCGGAGCAGCCCTACCGGCGCGTGCTGGTCGCCACCGATTTTTCCGCCTGTGCCCGGGCCGCGCTGCAGCGGGCGGCGGCCTGGTTCCCGGACACGGCCCTGGAGGTGCTCCATGTGCTCGATACCCGGGCCCTGGAGCAGATGCGTGCGGCCGGGGTGGACGAGCGCTGGGTGGAGCGGCGCTATGAGCAGCTGCGCGCCGATGCCGAGTCCCGTCTGCATGAGGAGCTGCTCGCCTGTGGGGTCGATCCGGACGCGGTGACGAGCACGCTGCTCGCCGGGTATCCGGCTCAGGTGCTGCTCGATCGCGTCGGCGACGGCGAGCCCGATCTGGTGGTGCTGGGCAATCACGGTCGCGGGCGCTGGGGCAATCTGCTGCTCGGCAGCGTGGCCGGCCGCGTGCTGCACCAGATCGACACGGATCTGCTCCTGGTCCGTGGCGGGGAGGGCTGAGGGCGCCTCCGGGCCCGCCGCTGCGGCGCTGACCCGCCGCCCTTTCCCGACTGCGCGGAGGTGGCATGGTGGAGGACGACAGGGACGCGGCCGCCGGGGCCGCGCAGGAGCCGGCTGGACGCTGGCATGCCAAGGAGGCCGAGCAGGTCGCCGAGCGCTTCGGCTCGGGGCCGCAGGGCCTGGCGGTCGATGAGGCCCAGGCGCGTCTGCAGCGCCACGGCCCCAACCGGCTGCAGCCGCCCGAGCGGGCCGGCCCGGTGGTGCGCTTCCTGCGCCACTTCCACAACATCCTGATCTACATCCTGATCGCCGCTGCACTGGGCACTGCGCTGCTCGGCCACTGGGTCGATACCGGGGTGATCCTGGCGGTGGTGCTGATCAACACCCTCATCGGCTTCCTCCAGGAGGGCAAGGCAGAGCGCGCCCTGGATGCCATCCGCCAGATGCTCTCGCCCCAGGCGGTGGTCCTCCGCGGTGGTGAGCGCCAGGAAGTCGACGCCGCCGAGATCGTCCCCGGCGACGTCGTCTTCCTCCAGGCCGGCGATAAGGTGCCCGCCGACCTGCGGCTGTTCAACGCCAAGAACCTGCGCATCGACGAGGCTGTGCTCACCGGCGAGTCGGTGCCGGTGGAGAAGGGCACCGAGGCGGTGGATGCCGGGGCGGATCTCGGCGACCGGGGTGGGATGGCCTACTCCGGCACCCTGGTGACCTTCGGCCGGGGGCTCGGCGTGGTGGTGGCCACCGGGGCGGAAACCGAGGTCGGGCGCATCTCGCAGATGCTCGGCGAGGTGCACAGCCTGCAGACGCCGCTGATCCGTCAGACCGAGCAGTTCGGCCGCTGGCTGGCGGCGATCATCGTGGTGGTGGCGGCCTTCACCTTCGCCTTCGGCTACTGGGTGCGGGACTACCCGCTCGATGAGATGTTCCTGGCCGCAGCCAGCCTGGCGGTCTCCACCATCCCCGAGGGTCTGCCGGCGATCCTGACCATCGCCCTGGCCATCGGCGTGCAGAAGATGGCCCGGCGCAACGCCATCATCCGGCGCCTGCCGGCGGTGGAGACCCTCGGCTCGGTCTCGACCATCTGCTCGGATAAGACCGGCACGCTCACCCGCAACGAGATGACCGTGGCCACGCTGGTCAGTGGCGAGCGGCAGCTGCGGGTCGATGGCGTCGGCTACGCCCCCCACGGCGGGTTCTGCGAGGGGCACGAGGAGGTCTACCCGGACCGCGACCCGGTCTTCCACCAGGCGCTGCTCTGCGCCCTGCTCTGCAACGATGCCGAGCACTTCGAGCGCGACGGCGAGTGGCGTCTGCGCGGCGATCCCACCGAGGGGTCGCTGGTGGTGGCCGCACGCAAGGCCGGCTACGATCCGGCGGCCGAGGCGGAGCAGCGCCCGCGCGTGGACGTCATCCCCTTCGAGTCGGACCACAAGTACATGGCCACCCTGCACGCCGATCATCACGGCTGGCAGGGGATCTATCTCAAGGGCAGTCCGGAGCGGCTGCTCGAGCTCTGCAGTCACGAGCAGACCGCCGCCGGGGCGCAGCCGCTGGAGCGGGCCCGGTGGGAGTCGGCCATGGACGAGGTGGCCGCCCGCGGTGAGCGCCTGCTGGCCCTGGCCGTGCGGGAGGTCGAGCCCCATCAGCAGGAGCTGACCTACGAGCAGGTGCAGGCGGGGGGATTCACCCTGCTGGCGCTGGTCGGGATCATCGACCCGCCCCGTGAGGAGGCCATCGAGGCGGTCGCCCGGGCCCAGGGGGCGGGGATCCGGGTGAAGATGATCACCGGGGACCATCTGGTCACCGCGCGGGCCATCGGCCGGCAGCTGGGGATCGGGCAGGGGGCGGCGGTCTCCGGCCAGGAGATCGACGGCATGGACGACGCGACGCTGCAGGAGACGGTGCATCGCGTCGATGTCTTTGCCCGCACCACGCCGGAGCACAAGCTGCGCTTGGTCCAGGCCCTGCAGGCCGAAGGTGGCATCTGTGCCATGACCGGCGACGGGGTCAACGATGCGCCGGCGCTCAAGCGCGCCGACGTCGGCGTGGCCATGGGCAACAAGGGCACCGAGGCGGCCAAGGAGGCCTCGGAGATGGTCCTGGCCGACGACAACTTCGCCTCCATCACCCACGCGGTGGAGGAGGGGCGTGCCGTCTACGACAACATCCGCAAGGCGATCCTGCACATGCTGCCCACCAACGCCGGGCAGTCGCTGACCATCATGATGGCAATCCTGATGGGGCTGGCCCTGCCGCTGACCCCGGTGCAGGTGCTCTGGGTGAACATGGTCACCTCGGTGACGCTGGCCATGGCGCTTGCCTTCGAGCCCGCCGAGCCGGGGGTGATGGGGCGCCCGCCGCGGGATCCGAAGGCGCCGCTGCTCTCCGGCTTCATGCTCTGGCGCATCCCGTTTGTGGCGCTGCTGCTGTGGCTGGGGACCTTCGGCCATTTCGTGTGGATGGAGGAGG
>SL_5KL_010_SEDDRAFT_10000817_pt1 | contig 19654 bp, 18 predicted proteins | sample SodLakKL_010_SED_FD_9118 | JGI IMG/M metagenome (IMG submission 9118)
GGAGAGGCAGTTCGCTTTGGGTCTGTTCCTCGCGATCGCCGATGAGCGGGGGAGTTGGTCTGGGGTTGTTGAGAAGGCCAGAGGTGCCTGCCTGTTTGCCAAGGGCAAGGCCGATAAGGTGGATGTGTATGGTGACATGTCGCTCTACGACGAGTTTGTCCAGTTATGTGAGCGTTGGGAACACCTCGGATCGCCGGGGATGGAGAAGTGGGCTCTGGAGTTCTTCGCTAGGAACAGCGACCACCAGCCGCCAGAGGGCGAAGACGCCTGGGTCATCCCGCGGAAGTTCACCATCGAACTGGTCCGACTGCAGAAAGCCAGCGTGGCCAGTTCCTGTTGAGCGATAGCGTCTTTGCATAGCTGCAGCAGGGGTGGAGAGTGCAGAAGAGAATACGCGAGTTACTTGATGCCTACGTCGACGATGTCAAGGCCAGGGCTCCTATCAAGTCCGAGGCCGTGGAGCGGGCGTTCCGCCGCGTGGAGCGTCACAGGTTACTGGAACACTTCCGCACCTATGACGATGATAGGAAGTGGGATCGTGAGATATGGCTCAACCCGGTTCGTCTCAGCACCGAACACCTGAGAATGATCTACTCGGACTCCGCCCTTTTCACGCGGGTCACGGAGGGAACTCCCACCAGTTCCGCTTCTCAGCCAACGCTGGTGGCCCAGATGCTCGACCTACTGGATTTGGCACCCGGGCAACGGGTGCTGGAGGTCGGCGCCGGTACCGGTTACAACGCTGCCCTTATGCAGGAGATCGTGGGGGAGGCCGGTCAGGTCACCACCATCGATATTCAGGAGGATGTCGTTGCCCAGACGCGGAGGCTCCTCCAGGCAGCCAGGTACGGCCGGATCGAGGTGATAGCCAGAGACGGGGCGCTGGGCTGCCCGGAGAACGGACCCTACGACCGGATCATCGCCACCGTCGGCTGCCCGGACATCTCCCCGAGCTGGACCGACCAACTCAGTGAGGGCGGCTTCATGCTCATCCCGCTCCAGCATGGTGGAGAGGGCTTTTGCCCCCTCACCCGGATCTGGAAGGAGGGCGAGCGTGTCCAAGGGGAGTTCGCGGGGTTCTCCGGGTTCATGAGTGTCCAGGGGGAGCTGGCCTCACAGCAGCGACTCAGCATTCCTGACCAGGAGCAGGCGACGGCAGGAAGATCCGCTACTGAGCGTCCCCTCCCGAAACCCTTGAGCAGTTGGTGCGACCTGGAGGAGCTCGAACGTCGGCTGAAGCTATTGGCGCTTGGCCTATTCTTGGGCATCGCCGACAGCCGGGTCTACTGGCGTCCCGCCGGCTGTTGGCTTGCTGAGCGGGGGCGGGGCGCCTGTCTTGTGGGCAGGGACAAGGTCGACGTGTACGGGGATCCATCCCTCTACGATGAACTCATGGAACTGTGTGAGCGCTGGCAGCGGTTGGGATGCCCGGGCCTGAATGACTGGACCCTGGAGTTCTTCCCGCGTGACGCCGGGGAGTCGGCTGCAGAGGGTGAGAACACTTGGCTCATCCCGCGTAAGTTCACAATCGAACTGGCCCGACTCCGGAAGGCCAGCGCGGCCAGTTCCAGCTGAACAAGGAGGGTGGGGTTCCTGGCGGCACCACACCATATAGATCCGCTGCAGATCAGGCGGCAGGACTGTGGAGTATACGGCCTGTCGTCCAACAAGCTGGCTTCTTGTTCAGCTCAGAGTGTCCGGCCCGGAAGAGCGAGAAAGGCCGCCTGAACTGGCAGGAGCACGAGCCAACCCAGGAAACGCTGGAACGGCTTCCCGCAGCACTTGACAGGACATCAGCCATCAACTTAGTATGGCTGGGGATAGTCTGTCCGCCGTCACTCCTGCGATAGTCAGGAGTAGTGCCTTGACAACGAGGATCAGGCAAGAGTATTAGAGGCTTTCTATGGAAATACTCACTCTGCTGGTATTGGCCTTCACTCCCGGAATCTTCTGGCTCTGGATTGTCTACCTGGGAGATAGATGCAGGCCAGAACCCAAGCTGTTAGTCATCCGAACATTCTTCCTGGGCATGTTGGTTGCTATCCCTGTAGCCACAATCACCTTTTTGATTTCCCCTCCCGGTCTGGACTTCACCGAACCACTGCCGCTTACAACCGCTCTCTACGTGGCTTTCGTGGTGGCAGGGTTGGTTGAAGAAGTAGGCAAGTTCGCAATAGTCAGACTGTCTGTGTTCCGGTCTCAGCATTTTGATGAACCGGTGGACGGTTTGGTCTATGGCGCAGCTTCAGCATTAGGTTTTGCCACCATGGAGAACATTGGCTACATGATTACCTTTGGTTGGCAGGTGATTCTTCCCAGGGGGGTCTTTTCCACCCTGGCTCATGTCTTCTTTGCAGCCCTTTGGGGTTATCCACTGGCGCTATACAAGACCGGAAGGCTTAAGAGTGGTAGATGGGTCTGGGCTGGACTGGTGTCCTCCATGATAGCGCATGGCATGTTCAACTTACTACTGTTCTCCGGCGATCGGTATACTCTGATGGTTATACCATTCTTCTTTGCGCTGGGCTTCGTCTTCCTCATGCTGTTCAGACATGCTAACAGAATATGCCCTTACAGCAAGTACTCCGGTAGGTAGGGTGACGAAGGAGTCAATGCTCTGTTCGTTACAAGTAATCCCTCTTGATGTTATCAGCGCTGATTGCACAAGGTGACGAAATGTGCGGTTTGTCGCACACATCGGCTACTGGACAACGGACTCAGAGCCACTGACCGGTTCCACGAGCAGCTCCCGCCTGCTGAGCCCGGCGCCGATGATCGAGACCACTCCGGGTAGGAGCATAACTCCCGTGACCGCCATCAGTATTCCTCCGGCCAGACCACGCCTGAACCCGGTCTCTCCCTTTCTTGTCCTTCTCCAGCCGAGCAGCGCGAGTATCCACCCCACGAGTCCGACGATGGCGGCAGAGTTGTAGAGAATGCCCCCCCACACCCAGGCCGGAACATCTGGCATCAACTCCCAGGACCATACCCCGGTTACCGCAGCGCTTACAACGGTCAACAATGGCCCCAACCACATCAAAATCCCGATGGCAAAGCCTACCAGCAACGCCGCGTTGCCCGGCCGGGGCTCCGTCACTTCTCTGGCCTTGAGCCTGTTCCATATGGCACCTGCTAGGGCACCGAAGGCGACGGCGGATGCGATGCTGATCAGCATCCCCCCGAGAACGTGTATGTTGACCGCGGTCCCATAGGATGCTGGTTCCGGGAAGATGCCGTTTGCCTGCCAGGGCAGTCTAAGTGAGGTGTACATATACTGCATCCGACCTATCGCCCAGATCATCAAGGAGACCGCCATCGCCTGCCGCACCGCGGTCCGGCGAGGCAGATGGACGTAGAGAGCGGCGAAGATCGCCCCGAACAAGACCCCCTGAACCAGCAGAGGCAGGATTGCGACAATCACGTGCAACGGTTCAGTCGAGTAGAGCCATATACGAATCCGGGCTGACTCGACAAACATCCAGGCCCGATCGGCCAGACCGGTGACCTCGAGTACCACAGAGACGATCAGGAGGATCGCTGCGGCCGCCACGCCGGCCAGGATCCCCCGTCTGAAGTCAACCATCTCTCACCTGCAGAAAACAGGTGTTTTGTATCCTATAGAATACGATACCACTATCAGTACGATTCTGCAAAGCCTGAGAGTTCCCACCGCAGACCGTGTCAATCGGACCTAAGCCCGCGTGTTAGACCTCGCCGCGGGTCGACTCACCGAAGCGACAGCCGGCTGAGGGACAGGAGTTGCAGGAGGACGTGGTGAACTATGCTCAGGCCCTTCTTCCCTCTTTGAGGCTCAGGAAGTCGGTATTGTAGCCCTCAATCAGTCCCGCATCGGCAAAGCTGAAGTACCTGTTGTCCCCGATGATGATGTGATCGAGCACCCTGACCTGCATGATGTTCCCGGCGAACACGAGATCCTGCGTTATCTGCTTGTCATTGTCGCTCGGCTGGGGATTACCTGCCGGGTGGTTGTGAACGAAGATGAGTGCGGCGGCGTTGTGGTTGATGGCCTTCTGCACGATCTCCCGGGGGTATACGGCGCTGGCGTTCACCGTTCCCTGGAATAGGTCCTCGATCCCGACAACGTGGTTCTGGGAATCGAGGAACATCACTTTGAAGACCTCCTTCTTCAGGTCACGCATCGAATGGTACAGGTAATCGAAGACCTCGCGCGACGAACGGCAATAGGGACGGTCGAGTAGCTGTTCCTTGAGGAACTCCCTGGCCAACTCCTGGATGAACTTGATCACGAAGACATGGGTCGGGCCTATGCCGGTGATCTTCGTCAGCTCCTCCGGCGGAGCCTCGAGCACGCCCCTGAGGGTCTTGAACCTCGCAACTGCGTCCTTGGCCGGCTGTTTGCAGTCCTTGCGCGGCGTGCCCAGGGTGAGCAGCAGTTCCACCACCTCGTAATCGAGAAAAGCCTCCAGTCCAGACTGCAAGAATCTCTTGCGCAGCCTCTGTCTGTGTCCTTCCGTTCTCCTGTCGTCCATGCTCAGGTTGTTTCTCATAATATACCACGTCTGTCCAGGACCCCCAATACGGCTGCCGGATAACTGCTGATATAATACAGATACGATGAACTTGTCTCGCCGAACGGAACAGCAGTTGCCCCAGTTGCTCCTTGAACTGGTCGCCGATATCAGCACACTGGCCGCCGGGCGGAGCGAACGGGTCTACCTCGTCGGTGGCGTGGTCCGCGACCTTCTCCTCGGATACCCCAACCTGGACATCGATCTGGTGGTGGAGGGCGACGCCGTGGGCCTGGCACGAGGCCTGGCCGGGACCGGGAAGGCGAAGCTACTGGCCCGTCACCACTTCGGCACCGCTACGCTCAAGCATGGCGAGTTCACCGTGGATATGGCAACGGCGCGCAAGGAGACCTATGCCCGCCCCGGGGCGCTGCCGGAGGTAGCCCCCGGCACCATCAGGGACGACCTTGCCCGCAGAGACTTCTCCATCAACGCGATGGCCGTTGCGCTTTCTCCGGACGATCACGGCGAACTGATCGACCTTCACGGCGGCAGAGCCGACCTGGAGCAGCGCCTCATTCGCGTTCTCCATCCCGGCAGCTTCAGAGACGATGCCACCAGGATCCTGAGAGGCGTTCGCTATGAGCAGAGACTCGGATTCGAGTTCGAAGTACAGACCGCCGGGCTACTGAGGCGGGACATCCCGATGCTGGATACGATCAGCGGCGACCGCATCAGGAACGAACTGGAGCTGATCCTCGATGAGAAAGAACCGGAATACGCCATCCGCCGCCTTGACGACCTGGGAGTTCTGCCCCGACTGGGCCTGACCACCGGAGTCAGTGACGACATTCATGAGATGTTCCGTGAGGCGCGCAATCCAAGCAGGACAGGCAAACTACCCACGCTGTATTTCTGCCTTCTCATGTATCCGACCACCGTAGACGAGTTGGAGGTATTCATCACCCGCTTCAACATGCCATCGGGACCGTCCCGCGCGATGCGTGACACGCTCCACCTCAAGAACAGCCTCCATCTTCTGCAGAGGCCTTCGCTCAAGCCGAGCCAGGTGTACGGCCTGCTTCAGGAATACGTTGCTCCTGCGATAGAGGCCAATGCAATAGCATCGGAGTCCACAGCCGCCCGCGGCAATCTCGAGTTGTTCCTCACGGAGCTACGCCATGTGAAATCGTCTTTGAATGGGGAGGACCTGCAGAAGCTGGGCATACCCCCGGGGCCCGAGATGGGCAGGATCCTGCGCGCATTGCACAGGGCCAGACTCGACGGAGAGGTCGTCAACAGGATAGATGAGGAGAGGCTGGCATGTTCTCTGCTCGCCGGTAACGATAACGCCGAACCCCAACCTCAGCGGGAGTGACCGGGCCCGGGCCTGAGAACCAATCCGGGCATTGTTTGACGAGGTGCCCGAGAATCGGTCACTGTTACGGCCACGCGACGTCTTCGGTCAGGGAAGCGGAAAGGGCGGAAGAATCCGCAGGAATGCGTCTCCCAGGTAGCATACGAGGAGATACTTGGGGAACTTTCCCGCCCAGCATGGCAGGAGAAACCTCCACAGAGGCAGCCTGGCCACACCCGACACGAATCCGGCTATGTCCACCGGCACCACAGGCTGAATTGACATCACGAAAATACCCCAGGGACCGTGGCGTTCCATCCACCCGACAAGCCTTGTGTAACCCGGCGCGCTTTCCAGATGTATGAGCCTCTTACCCACATATCCCGCATAGTACGCGGTGACCTCACCCAGTGTGCCCGCGAGGCTGGCTATGAGGGCGGTAAGAACCAGGTCACCCTCCGCAGCCACGGCTATCATCGTGGCCATGGCAGGTACCACCGGAACACCGATCAGGGCCGAATTAAGAAAGCTGAGCCCGAACACTGCCAGGTAGAGTGTGGGCGCGAACTCCTCCTCCATGACACCAAGGTGGCGGAACAGGTAAAGAAGACCCGCGCTGGCGAAGATCAAAACGATGAAATAGAGCAGCAGCTTCAGCCAGTTCCTTTTCTTCGGTTGCTCCTCAGTCATCTTGATACACATCAACAGGACCCTTTTCGAGGCTTAGTGTCCCTTCACGATCTCGTGGCCCTGGCAGGAAGCTGCCAGGTAGCACTCGAATCCCCGCTCCGTCAGATGCGAGAGCAACTGGACGGCCCTCTCCCTGGCTGGAAGGCAGGTGAACAGGCACGGCCCCGATCCCGCAAGATGAACCACCGGCGCTCCGGCCTCCAGCAGAGCCTGCCGACACCCGTCCAGTTCCGGTATCAGTTCATACGCAACGCCCTCGAACGCGTTCACCATAACGGTCTGGTCTAAGCTCCTACCGCGCCTCAGAGCGGCCACGCAGTCCTGTACACGCCTGCCATCGGAGAAGTGAGCACCGGTCAGCCTGCCATACATCTGCCCCGTCTTGCCCGCCATCCTTGGGAGCGGCGGTACCAGCAGGACGAAACAGGTCGGTGGCGATGGCGGCAGTGGGGTCACCGCTTCACCTCTCCCTTCCACCAGCGCCGTACCCCCATGAAGGAAGAACGGAACGTCCGAGCCCAGCTCAGCCCCCAGGCCGACCAGTTCACGGGTCGACAGACCCGGTCGCCAGAGCTCATTAAGGCCCAGCAGCGCCGCAGCAGCATCGCTGCTGCCCCCTCCCAGTCCCGCACTCCACGGAATGCGCTTGCGCAACCTGATCCGGGCACCCGATTCACAGCCCGTCCTTTCCCTTAGCAGCAGCGCGGCCCGTGTCACCAGGTTGTCGTTCTGCAGGGCCGGCTCATCACATTCGAGACGTATCTCGCCGTCCGGCTCAAAGCTGAGGACATCGCACAGGTCGATCGACTGCACGACGCTGGAGATCCGGTGATAGTCGCCTACCTTGCCCAGCACCTCCAGCACGAGGTTGACCTTGGCCGGCGCGTGTACTGTCAGCATAGCAGTTCTGTAGCTATTCACCACTTCCCTCATTCTGAGGGAGCGCAGCGACCGAAGAATCTCGAGGGTCTTCATCTGGCCTCTCATGACACAAGCAGGGCACAAAGGCCTCCCAAACTGCCCTCCACTCCTCCAGGCTGAGGGTCTCGGCCCGTCGTCTGCCATCCACCCCGGCCTTCTTCAGCAGCATTGACACTTCGTCGGTTGTCATCTGCAGAGAGTGTGCCAGGGCATTGCGAATCTGTTTGCGGGGTGCGCTGAACCCGTGCATAACCACCTCAAAGAAGCCGGCCACATCGGACACATCCACGGGTGGCTCGGTGTACACATCCAGGCGCAGGACAACCGAATCTACCTTCGGCACAGGGTGAAAACTGGCCGCCGGCACGTGACATACGATGGCAGGCCTGCTGTAGAACTGAGTCTTGACGCTGAGCAGCCGCATCCTGCCGGGAGCGGCCACCATAGTCTCGCCGACCTCTCTCTGCACCATGACCACCATCAGCTCGGGACGATCCTGAGCCTCGAGGAAGTGGCTCAAAACGGGTGAGGTGATGTAGTAAGGGAGATTGGCGACGACCTTGTATGCCGCCGGTAGATCTGAAGACGGCAGGTGGTCGGCCAGCAGTTGTCCCGGTGATACCTTGAGTATGTCGGCCTCTACGATCCTCGCCTCAGGATAGGGAGCCAGCCGCCTCTTGAGCGGAGCCACCAGTCGGGAGTCCAGTTCGACAGCGATGACCCGTGCTCCCTGTTCGGCCAGCGCCTCAGTCAGTATGCCAGGGCCGGGGCCGACCTCGATTACGGTATCTGTGGGATGGATCTCGGCGGCACGAAGAATGTGCTCCAGTACCGACCTGTCTCTGAGAAAATGCTGTCCTAAGCTCTTACGCGGCCTGAACTGGGACCGGCGAACCGCCGGCTGCCTTTGCGAGTGCACCAAGTTATGCTACGCTGCCTTTCCGCGACACGTGAACTCACGGGCAAACGTTTCATTCAATCGCGAGCCTTTCCCGTACAGACACGACAGGCGATTTCCGACCGCAGGCCGACTTCACTTCTCTTTAGCGAATAGCTGGTAGAAACCCTTCCCTGCCTTTCTTCCCGTGTATCCGATCTCCACCATCCTCTTCAGCAGAGGAGCAGGCTTATACCTCTCCCACCCGGTCTGCTGGTATATGCCTTCCAGCAGATCGACCACAACATCTATTCCTACCAGGTCGGCCAGTTCGAACGGCCCCATGGGCCAGTTGTGGGACAGCTTCTCTATCTTGTCTATGTCCTCAACGCTTGCCAGATCCTCCTCCAGCAGCCTGGCAGCCTCGTTCATGACCAGGGTGACAATCCTGTTGGTGACAAACCCGGGAGCGTCCTTGACCACAACGGTCTCCTTGCCCAGCGATTGAACGAACTCCACGCTTACATCCAGTGTCTCATCCGATGTAAGCAGGGACCTTACTATTTCCACCCCTTTCATCAAGGGTACAGGGTTCATGAAGTGTGTGCCTATGACCTTGTCCGGACGCCCGGTGGCAGATGCCAGCAGGCTTATAGGTATGCCGGAAGTATTGGAGGCAAGGATGGCATGTTCAGGGCAACTCCCGTCAAGCTCTGAGAATATGGGGCGCTTGACATCGGCCCTTTCGAAGACCGCCTCTATGGCGAAGTCGGAGTCCCTGGAAGCATCTCTGACGTCGATAGAAGTTCGCAGCCTGCCCATTGCCGCATCCATCTCCTCCTGCTTCATCTTCCCCTTCTCAACGAACCTGGCCAGGCTCGTACTGATCATCTTCATGCCACGGTCGACATACTCCTGTTTCATGTCAACCATCGTCGTCTCATACCCCGCCCGGGCACATACCTGGGCGATTCCTCCACCCATGGTCCCCGAGCCGATAACGCATACTTTGCGGATCCTCATATCGACACCTTAAGTCCTTTCTGTAAGCCGTGCACTTGCTCTCGACCCTCATACCGGGAGGCTGCTTCTGCCAGCTAGCTCCAGCCAGGCAACTCCATGGCACACCAGAAATACCACTTACCGCTGCTTCCTTCCGGACCTGACGGGGTTCATAGCCCCCGGTTGCATGGAACCCAACTATCAACACCGCTCAGCAGAAACAACACCGCCCGACCGAGAACCTCAAGCAAGAGTTCAGCCCCGCTATAGCGGATTTCGGGTACAGGGCACCGCTAGCTCCCCGCCTAGCACGGCTCAACTAATGATGTTACCAACAAGCCCTGGGCAAGTCAACAATCTCGACTGTCCGGCCATTAGCCCGACGCCATCGCAAGCTGTTATACTTCGCAGGGACGATCCGGGCGGGTATCGTGAACTGTCAACCGCTATCGGCTCGATCCACACACTTCTCAGCAAGGGGGGCTCATGACATACACAGAGATCGAGTACGGAGTATCTGAGGGAGTGGCAACCATCACGCTTAACAGGCCGGACAAGATGAATGCCTACACACTGGTCATGGACACCGAACTCCGGCACGCGCTCAACGCGGCGGAGGCAGACGATGCTGTCAGGGTAGTGATCGTCACGGGAGCGGGCGCTGCCTTCTGCGCCGGCGCCGATCTGTCCCTTGCCGACAAGGCTTTCGATCATGAGGCCATAGGACTGGAGGAGACCCTGGAGACACACAGGGATAGGGGTGGCATTACGACTCTTACCATCTACGATATGAAGAAGCCGGTGATCGCCGCCATTAACGGTGCTGCGGTCGGGTTCGGCATCACCATGACCCTGCCCATGGACATTCGTCTGGCATCCGAAAATGCCCGCATGGGCTTCGTCTTCACCAGGCGGGGCATCGTTCCCGAGGCGTGCAGTAGCTGGTTCCTGCCCCGCATCGTCGGTATAAGCAAAGCCTCGGAATGGATGCTTACCGGCAGGGTCTTTACCGCCCGGGAAGCGCTTGACCAGGGACTGGTGGCCGAGGTTCTGCCGGCACAGTCGCTTATTCGCAGAGCAAGGGAGATAGCGGCCGACATCGCCCGGAACACCTCTGCCGTCTCCGTCGCCCTCGCACGACAGCTACTGTGGAAGATGCTGGGAGCCGATCACCCCATGGAGGCCCACAGGGTAGAGTCCAGGTGCATGTTCTGGACCGGCAGCAAAGCCGATGCCCGGGAGGGCATTGTCTCCTTTCTCGAGAAGAGGCCTCCGGAGTTCATCATGAAGCCGGGCACAGACATGCCGGAGTTCTATCCATGGTGGAGCGACAGGCCGTTCCGGTAGCATCAATACGATGCCCGGTCACAGGGATGCGGTGCGGGGACCACCACGGCCTAGCTGCGTCTCCTTCAGACACCTCCTGTCTATCTTGCCGGAAGCGGTCTTGGGTATGCTATCTATGAACTCAACCCGCTTGGGGAGCTTGAAGTCGGCCAGGTTCTCGTAGCAGAGGTCGGATAGTTCCTTGGCGGTGACAGTCTGCCCTTCTTTCAGAACCACGAAGGCCGTGGGGATCTGGTCGCCGTAACCGTCGTCGATGCCGACGTAGGCTGCCTCAGCCACACCGGGATGACCCAACAGCACGAACTCGACCTCCGAGGGCCCGATCTTGAGACCGGAAGGAGTGACTATGATGAACGATTTCTTCTCTATGTACTCCAGATAGCCCTCTTCATCCATCCTCACCAGGTCTCCCGTGCTGAACCAGCCGTCTCGACAGACCTCGGCTGTCAGGTCGGGCGCCCCATGATAGCCCTTCATCACCCAGGGGGCCCTGAACACCGCCTCTCCGATCTCGCCCTGGCCCACCTCTCTGCCATCGTCCCCAACGATCCGGATGTCGCAGATCGGCTTGCCAACGGTGCCAAGCTTGCAGGAGTTCTGCGTGCTGATGGAGACTGCCGACACCTCGGTAAGACCGTACACCTCGTACAGGGATAAGCCGAACTTGTCCTCCAGGGCCTTCATCAACTCGGGAAAGGACTTCGCCCCGGCGGTAACGGCAAGTCGTAGCGAACTGAGGTCATATCCCCGCAGGACCTCGGCTCGCACCATGGCCAGTGCGTTGTACATGGCGGGAACACCGAATATGATGCTCCCCTTCTCCCTATCGAGGGCCTCCAGGACGAGCCGCGGGGTGAAGTCGGGGATCAAGACGATGGTTGAGCCGGTCAGGATCGAGCCGAGCAGGACTTCACACAGGCCGAACAGGTGGGAAAAGCGAACGAGGTCGATAATCACGTCCTCTCTCATCCGCTGTATTCCCGCCGAGACTATGGGAGGAGTCCCCAGCAGTGAGGCATGTGTGTGCACAACGCCCTTCTGGCTTCCAACGACGCCAGACGTATATATGATCGCCGCCTCATCTCCACCACCTATATCAACAGCAGGTGGCTCGGCAGATGAATGTGCCATCATGGTGGCAAGACCACCGGTATCAACCTCGATCACATGTCCGGTGAACGGAGCGCCGGATGAACCTGGCGCGAACATGTGTGAGAACTGCTTTTCCGTCAAGAGGATTCCCGAGTCTGAGTCCTGCAGCAGAGCACTGAGTTCAGGCGCCTTCAACGCAGGGTTGAGCAGAACCGCCACACCCCCACCCTTAACCACCCCGAAGTAGCTGATCACCCACTCAGGGCTGTGCGACATCAGGATGGCCACATGATCGCCCCTGCTCATCCCGAGTTCTGCAAGGGCGTTGGCTGCCCTGTTGGAGGCTTCATTGAGCTCGCCGTAGGTGATCCTGCGCTCGCCAAAAACAATAGCCTCTTTGCGAGGCATATCACGAGCAGTCTGCTCCAGGGTCTGCTTCAGGTTCATCTTTGACTTGGGCGAGTTTTCGGCAGAAGTATAGCACAGGGTTCGGCAGATACGGCACCCCTCATGCAGCCCTGTATGCCTAGGCGAAACACGAACACTTGCCTGCCATTAAGCCTTGCGTGGCTGTTGCCGCGGGTGCTGAGGCGTCGGTTGCTGTGGTTGCTGCTGCTGCGGCGCTTGTTGCTGCTGGGCCTGTATGGCGATTACATCGCTCCCGGCCTCGAACAGCTCGGACTTGATCTCGTGGACCAGTCCCCAGGCCTGGGCCTGCTCGGGATTGAGCACCATCCTCTCGATCATCGCGCTTGTGATATCCTCGGTCTTCTTACCCGTGCTGGCAGCGATCGCCCCTGCGATATTCTCTACGTCGATCCTCAGTCCTCCCAATCTTTCCTCCAGCAGCTTCTCATCCAGGTTCTGATCTCCTCTGAACTGAACATTGACGCCGTGAAACAAAAACCTCGCCTGGGGCACCGACAGTCTTTTCGAACCGGCGCAGTATACGACAATGCCTATTGAATCCACGCTGCCGAAGTTGTGCGTGGTTATGGACACCGGCAACCCCTTGAGGTAGTTGTATGCGCTCAGGCCGTGAACGACGGAGCCGCCCGGCGAGGAGACAAGCAGGATGAACTCCCGTACCCCCTGTTTCATCCTCTGATCGATTGCGCTCATCAGTGCGTTGACAGTAGCATCCATGACCGGGGCAAAGAATCTTATTACCGTAGGTTTCATGTCCTGATTGTATCAAATCCACGGACATTAGGAAACAGCAAATCGTTGTGACGCGGTGCTTTTGGTATACTAATGCGGGAATCAACTCCATGACCAATGCAGCCAGCGCCAAACTGCGGATACAAGAGCTTCGGGAATCGATCAACTACCATAACCACCGTTACTACGTCCTCGACAGCCCGGAGATCAGCGACGCCGAATACGACGGCCTGATGAGGGAACTCAGGCAGCTGGAGGCCGAGCATCCGGAACTGGTCACCCCGGACTCCCCGACCCAGAGGATCGGCGCGCCTCCGGTTGAGGCATTCGGCATCGTCGAGCATCCCCGGCCTCTGTTGAGCCTTGCCAACGCGTTCTCCTTTGACGAACTGGAGGCCTGGCATAGAAGGGCATGCAACACACTGGGCAGAGACCGGTTCGACCTGGTCTGCGAACCAAAGGTCGATGGACTGGCAGTGGCGCTCACTTACTCCGACGGCCTGCTGGTTACAGGCGCCACGAGGGGAGACGGCTATCGCGGCGAGGATGTAACCAGGAATCTGAGAACCATCAGAAGCGTTCCCCTGTCTGTGCCTCCAGAGGCGCCCTCCAGATTTGAGGTCAGAGGCGAGGTCTTCCTGCCCAGGGCCGGCTTCAGGAAGCTCAACGAGGAGAGGGCCAGCGAAGGACTCCCTCTGTTCGCCAATCCCAGGAATGCCGCCGCAGGCTCGGTAAGGCAATTCGACTCCGCCGTCACCGCCAGGCGTCCGCTGGATGTCTTCGTATACGGCCTTGGCTGGGTAGAAGGCAGAAGAACGCCTGATACCCACTGGGATACTCTGCAATACCTCAAGAGTCTGGGGTTCAAGATAAGCCCCGATATCGCCCTCTGTCGCTCGCTCGGCGAAGCGGAAGAATACTACCGTCGATGGCTCAGCGGTCGCGAGGCTTCGCCCTACGAGGCAGACGGTATAGTGGTGAAGGTGAACTCTGTGGCACTTCAAGAAGAGCTGGGTAACGTGGCACACGAGCCCAGGTGGGCCATCGCTTACAAGTTCCCCGCCGTTCAGGGTACCACCCGCCTTATCGATATAGGCATAAACGTGGGCAGGACAGGCAGCCTCAACCCCTACGCCATCCTCGAACCTGTGCAGGTAGGCGGCGTGGTTATCAGCCAGGCGGCACTGCACAACGAGGAGGACATACACCGCAAGGATATCAGGATCGGAGACTGGGTCGTGGTTCAGCGGGCCGGAGAGGTGATACCGGAGATCGTGGGGCCCGTGGCCGGCCGGCGTACGGGAAGCGAGCAGGTCTTCTCCATGCCGAACCGGTGCCCGGTGTGCAGGAGCGAGGTCATTAAGCCGCAGGGCGAGGCCATGCACCGCTGCACCAATACCGCCTGCCCGGCTCAGGCCCTTGAGAAGATAAAGCATTTCGTAAGTCGCGGGGCAATGGATATAGACGGGATCGGTGAAAGGATGTGCCGGGCCCTGTTCGAAGCCAGCCTCATAAGCGACGGCGCAGACCTGTACTACCTTACCAGGGAGCATCTGCTCAGCCTGGAGAGAATGGCGGACAAGAGCGTATCGAACATACTGGACTCTATCCGCGAGAGCAAGACCAGGCCCTTCTCCAGGGTGCTCTTCGCACTGGGCATCCTGCACATAGGCGAGCAATACGCTGACCTGCTGGCGGACAACTACAGCAGCATCGACGATCTGGCATCAGCCACCGAGGAAGACCTGTTAGCCCTCCCATCCGTCGGACCCAGAATATCCGAAAGCATCATCACCTTCTTTCGACAGGATGGAAACAAACAGATCATCGAAAAGCTAAGAAGGGCGGGGGTGCGGCTTGAAGACGAACGTGCCGGTGATGCCCGATCCGGCAGTCTGCCCCTCGCAGGAACGGAGTTCGTGCTGACTGGCAGGCTCGAGTCTTTGCCCCGCTCGGAGGCCGAAGCCAGGATACGCGCCCTTGGTGGCAGGGCCGGCTCCGACGTCACAAGCAGGACGACCTACGTGGTGGTTGGCGCGGAACCCGGTTCCAAGCTGGCCAAAGCTGAGAGGATGGGCAAGAGGATCCTCAACGAGGATGAGTTCCTGGACCTGCTCAAAGGCATGAGTCCAGTGGGGACCTCTGACCAGAGCCACCCAAAGAAGAGTTGATCGAGGTGTAATGCATGAACCTGCGCCAATACCGCGATAGCGACGTCCCCGAGCTTACCGACCTCGTTAACGAGGCGCAACAGGGATCGATCGAGTTCATCCCCCGAACCGAGAGGGACGTTCAAGAACGGCTGGCAGGCGCGAGCTGCGTTCTACTGGCTGTAGATGAAGAGGACTCTATCGCCGGTTTCGCCTACCTCCGTCAGGATTGGTACGCAGAGACGGTGACCCTCTCCGTCCGCCCGGGCCACAGCCAGGATGAGATCGCCGATCTCCTGCTTCCGATCATCGAACCCCAGAACAAGACGGGCGTAGTCAGTACATCGATCGAGCCTCAGAACCAGTCGAGGCTAACCCTGTTTACTTCCAGGGGATACTCAAGAGAAAGCAGCCTGTACCGGTTGATAGCACCCCTTGACCGGCCACTGGCATTGCCCCAGGTAGCCGCCGGCTATGTCGTACGGAGCCTCAGGCCTGACGAAGAAGAGGCATTCATCAGGCTGGCAAATGCTGCCTATCAGGGGGAGAGACTGAGGCCGGGAATTCTGACCAGATGGAAAGAAGGCGACCCAGCGTTCGACACGGACCTGATACAGGTGGCAGAGTATGAGGGCGAACTGGTCGCCCTGGTCGTGGCCAAGTCGGATCTCATGTACAACAAGCACTATAACGCCAGCCGGGGCTATCTGGGGCCTGCAGGCACACTGCCCACTCACCGGGGCAACAATCTGAGCAAAGCGCTCACCGCCCGGGCCATGAACCTGCTCAGGGAACGGGGCCTGGAGACGGCCTGTCTCCACACGTGGGACAAGAACCCCTCGGCCATGGCGGTCGCGACCAGTCTCGGTTTCCGCGTCGACTATGAACTGATAATCCTGGCCAAGGTATTCGGCTGAGCGCGGGTTGCGGACCGGTTACGGGCAAGATATGGGACTGCAGGCATAGCCGTATCACATGTCAGAGCACGGGTGAAGTACATGAAACTGCGAAGGTTTTGTGACACCGATATCAGGGAACTCGTGAGCATCGTCAACGAGGCCTACAGGGATGAGTATGAATTCATACCCTACACTGAGGAAGACCTGCTGTCAGAACTGAGACCGGCGAGCACCGTACTGCTCGCCACCGATGAGCGTGACCGGATCGTCGGGCTGGCCTACCTGCGCCAGGACTGGTACGGCGAAACCTTCACTACCTGTGCCCGGCCGGGGTTGGACTGGCAGGAGATCGAGGGCTCCCTGCTGACTGCCATCGAACCGGATAACAGGACGGGAAACATCACCACAGCGGTAGAGCCGGAAGATCGGGAGAGGATGGCGTTCTTCAGGGCCAGGGGATACCGTCCCCAGAGTAGCCTGTACCAGATGATCGTCGACCTTGACCAACCGGCGCCATCGATCCAACTGCCCGAAGGCTACACCATCCGCAGCCTCAAGCCCGATGAGGAGGAGCGACTGATCAAGCTGGCCAATGCCGCCTACAACAGCGAGCGGCTACAGCCCGGGGTGCTCGCCAAGTGGCAGGCAAGAGACCCCGACTTCAGGATAGACTGGATACAGGTGGCAGAGTATGAAGGCGAGCTGGTCGCCATGGTCAAAGCGTCTTCGGACAGGGAGTACAACGAGCACTATGACGCCCGGCGGGGCTATCTCGGTCCCGCGGCCACCCTTCGCGATCACAGGGGCAAAGGCTTGAGTAAAGCCCTCACCGCCCGGGCCATGGACATCCTTCGTCAGCACGGCATACACCCAGCCTGCTTATACACCTGGGAGGGCAATCCCGCCGCCCTGGAACTCACCAAACACCTCGGCTTCCGCCTGGGCCACGAGTGGAAGATACTGGGGAAGAAGCTAGATCAGACAGGAGGCCGACAATGATACTGCTCACGGGACAGCGCTCTGCCCGACAGGCAGGGCATGTAGCTGCTATGCCAGTAGCACCCACAGCCGTGTTACAGCAGTGTTATGCAGGCTATAGCCTCTGATATCTCTGCCTTAGTTGACGGCTAAGATGGAGAATGCGGATATGCGTGCGTGTTTGATTCCCCTTGCAACCGAGCCCCTCAATCCGGCAGCGAACATCGAACGGTTGGTGCGGCGCCTTGATGAGGTAGCACGTCACCAGCCCGACCTGATCTGCCTGCCCGAGGGAGGGCTGACGGGCTACCTGTACGAGGAAGATGATCTTGCACGGTTCGCGGAAACCGTACCGGGGCCTACCAGCGAACGAATCGGCCATCTTGCCAGGAGGCACCGGGCGTACTTCTGCTTCGGACTGTTGGAATGTGCGGAGTCAGGCGTATACAACTCAGCGGTCCTTGTTGATAGGACGGGCAAAATCATCCTCAGGCATCGTAAGATAGAGGAGAAACCGCCCTTCATTGTCGGAGATACTGTAGACAACGTTGACACCGACCTGGGACGGCTCGGAATCCTGATCTGCGGCGATCTGTTCGACGAGGAGACGGTAAATGAACTGGATCGGTCCCTCGACCTGCTTATTGTACCCATGTCGCGACCTTTCGACGAAGGCATGCAGAATATCGACCACTGGATTTCGCGCGAACGTCAACTGTACCTGGAAGCCGTTAGAGGGGCGGGTGTACCTACGCTAATCGTAAATGCCCTGGAGATCAACACGGACGATCCGTCTTTCGGTGGCGCAATGATCGTCAGCGCAGATGGAGAACTATTGGCCGAGTCGCCGGTCGGCACGGACAAGGCTTTGATCTGGGATTTCAGTGCAGATGGGTCTTGAGGGTTGGATATGTGCATGAGCGAGATGCCCCGGAGTGACCGCGAGGCCCTGGCCCTGATCGCCCGAAAGTGGGTTTCGCTCTGGACGGTTCCCGTGGACTGGGCCACCTTTGATGCGCTGCATGCATATGACTTTGAAGATGCGTCATCGGCGGGGCGCCCCGGCACCAGGGAGGGCTTCGCCCGGGGGCTGCGCGAGCTGGTCGATGCATTCCCCGACCTCCAGACACGCGTTGAGGATCTTGTCATAGACCTGGAGAAGCGTCGGATAGCCGTCCGCTGGTCGGCAGAGGGTACCAACAAGGCCTGCTATCTGGGCGTCGGCCCCACGAACAAGTCCACACGTATCACCGGAATAGAGATCATAGAGATACGTAACGATCAGATTGTGCGACGCTGGGGTGAATGGGACATCACGGACCATACAGGCAGTTAGGGATCGGAGCGTCCTCCCGGTAAAGCAACGAATCATCATGAGGTCGAGACAAGCAGTGGTCTTCGAGACAGCACGGCTGGTCGTCAGAGCAGCAGGAGAAGAGGATGTCGAACTCTTCTACGCCCTGTGGACCGATCCGCGGGTGATGAAGAACGTGGGGTTCCCGGAAGGGCTGCCGGTGACACGTGACGGGCTCAAGGAGACACTATCGAGCCAGAGGAGTTCCGAGTTCGACCGACTGCTGGTCGTGCAACTGAAGGCCACCGGCCGCGCGATCGGCGAGTGCAAGTTGTCGAGCCCGGACATGAACGGCGTAGCCGAACCCGATGTCAAGCTGCTCCCCGAGTCCTGGGGACACCGATACGGCGTCGAGACCTGGCGTGCGCTTGTGGACTACCAGTTCACGCACACCGAGTGCATGGCTGTACAGGCAACACCCAACGTCAATAACATACCCTCAATCAAGATGCAGGAGGCTGTGGGTGCGGTGCGCGTCAGCGAGGGTGTTCACCGTTTCCCTGATTCCATGAAGCACTATACCACTCCCGTGCACCACTATGTTTTCCGGCTGAACCGCTCGAACTGGAAACACAGCCGGGCTACATGAGCCTCAGGTTCTTCCATATGGCCCCGGGATCAAAAAGGGGTCGCCCGCAGGAGCATCGGTCCAGGCGGACGACCCGCAGTTATCAAAGCTTCGCGCTATACCGCGCCGACACCGTCGGCGAGCGACTACTCTGACTCTTCCTTTTGAACACCGGTGAAGGTGAAGTCCTTCACGTAGACAGCCGGCATCACGGCAAAAGAGCCGCCTTCGTCGCTGATTACCTCTCGCTCCCTGGATATTGCCTGCACGTTGGAAAAGGCCCGCAGCATGCTCTCGGTCCAGCGCAGGTTCTTCACCGCATGCCTGATCTTGCCATCCTCGACCAGGAACGTGCCGTATCGGGTCATCCCCGTCATCAGTGCATTCTTGGGATCGAGAAAGCCGTTCACGTAGTGGAAATTGGTGACCAGGAGGCCGCGACGGCAGGAGGCTATCATCTCCTCAAGTGACGAATCGCCCGGCTCAAGGCAGACATTGAAGGGTATCGCCCCATGGGGCATGCCCGGCGGCAGGCCATGACCTGTTGGCCTGGTCTTGGCCTGGTTTGCGCTGGTCATATCGAACACAACGCCCCTGTTCATCCCCTTCTCGATCAGGACCACCTTCTGCTTGGGAAAGCCCTGGAAGTCGAAGGGAAGCCCCTGCACCTCGGGCTCCATGATGCTGTCATATATGGTGATGTTCTCGCCCATCGACCGCTCTCCCAGCTTGCCGGCCATAAAGCTCCTGCCCTGGATGAACGAGTTC
>SL_5KL_010_SEDDRAFT_10000818_pt1 | contig 19622 bp, 22 predicted proteins | sample SodLakKL_010_SED_FD_9118 | JGI IMG/M metagenome (IMG submission 9118)
TTTAAGGATATTGAAGGTGTTTTCTGGACCGGTGGCGAAAAGGTTTTCTTCAGTCCCCTGATTATTCAGGACCATTCGGGAGGCCGGGCTGAACTCCAGGGGACAACTGATTTTGCCGGCCAGGAACTTGATTTTTTCCTGCGGGGACAGGGCATTAAATTGGAAGAATATCTCCTGGCTGAAGAAATCAAGGGCCAGCTGGAACTGGATGGACAGCTTACCGGTTCATTAGCCAGTCCGGTTTTCAACGGGGAGTTTATCGGCCGGGAATTGTCCTGGAATGGGGAACAGCTGGAGCGGGCTGAGGGTCGGCTCCAGGCCGGACTGGAAAGAATTAACATTGAAGAAATGAAACTGGTTCACGCCTGGGGAGAAATGGATCTGGCGGGAAATATTGATCTGGAGGGCAATTATTCCGGTCTGGATTTAAAGGTTAAGGCCGCTGGGCCCTGTCTTTCCCCTCTCCTGGAGGAACTGGATTTTCCCCTGGAGCTGGCCGGAGCTGCCCGGGCTGATTTGCATCTGCAGGGCACCATGGAAAAGCCCCTAATCCAGGGTCAGATTGAGCTGGAAAATGGTATCCTGAATGGACAGTCCCTGGAGCGGGTAGAAGTTGACTTTAACTGGCGCGATGAACGGCTGGTTATTTATGATTTAAAGGCTGATCTGGCCGGAGGCAACCTGGTCGGGAGAGGTCGGGTGGACCTCGACGGGGAAATGGATATCTACCTGGAAGGAGAACAGGTGGCCCTGGATGATATAGAGGAATGGGAAAAACAGCTTCCCGGCCTGCGCGGTCATACTTCTTTTGGGATTTCTCTCCGGGGAACATGGCCTGACCTGGAAGTAGATGGTTCCCTGGAGGTAGAAAATATTACCTGGGATGGAGAATTTTTGGGGACAGTTACCGGAAAATTTTCCTATCAGGAAGGTGTTATCGGCCTGGAGGAGTTAACTCTCCTGGGGCAGGAGGGCACCTATCAAATTGAAGGCTGGGCTGAAGTGGACCCCCTCGGAGACCTGGATGTGCGTCTGGTCAGCGAAGAAACTTCCCTGGAAAGGCTGGCGTCCCTCGCCGGCTGGGATGACATCTGGATTCCCATGTTTCCGATAACCCTCTCGGGAGCAGCACAGGTTAAGGGCCCCATTGAGAATCCCAGAATTGAAATTCAGGGGAGTGCCTTTTATCCCGCTGGAGAACTGCAGGTAATAGGGGGCGGACAGCTGGAAGGCCCTTATGAGGCTACTATTGCCGGACCCGTGGATCTGGATCTTCTGCATGATTTTCTCCCCCGGAACTAGCCATCAGCGGACAGGGACAGATTGAAGTGGATATTCATTTTGATGAATTCTGGAAAATTGCCGGTGAAAATACCCTGGAGAACTTAGAATTAAATGGAATCAGTTTTGCCCGGGCCGGGGGTAGTTTTTCCTGGCAGGGCGGAGAGCCCCTTTTCCTGGATCAGAGCCTGTGGCGTAAAGAGGATGAAAAACTACAGCTGCAGGGATTTTTACCCCTGGATCAGGATGAAGCAACCCTGGACCTGGAGGTTTTTACCCAGGAGTTCAGCCTGGATTTCCTGGCCAGCTTTTTGCCTGATTTCCCTGAATTGGGAGGCCGGGTCAGCCTGGATTTCCGCATGGCCGGTTCCCTGGAGGAGCCGGTACTGGCCGGGAGTGGTTATCTGCAGGAAGGCGCCCTTCGTTATTTTAATTTTCCCGGAGGAGTTGAAGACCTGGAGGGTGAAATAAGGCTGGAAGGAGATAACCTGGTTTTTGAGGAAATTAAGGGCAGGTACAGTGAGGGCGGCAGCTTGAACTTAGGTGGCAAAATTGGGATGGAAGGGTGGTTTTTCCGCCATTATGATCTGCTGCTCGAGGTCGAAGGGCTTCATATTAAGCACGGTTCTGTCGACGGTTACGGCGACGGGGAAATGACCATAAAGGGTCCCTTTGATGAGCCGGAAATGGTGGGTTATCTTGATGTTTATGATACAGTTATAAAATTTCCTTTTGACTGGCCCCACGAAGAAACCGAAGCCGATATTGCCGATGACTTTCATTTTGAATTGACTTTCCATCCCCGCAGCAATATCAGGGTTCGAGATGGAAACTATGATATTCAGGTTCAGACCGGGGAACTGACCCTGGATAATCGGACCGGAGAACTGGAAATGGTGGGGGAGGTTTCCTCCCGCCAGGGCAGTGTCGATTTTTATAACACCAGCTTTCGCCTGATTGAAGGCCGGGCTCGTTTTCACCGGTTTGGCGAATCTATTCCCCATATCTCTGCTTCTGCCCAGACCAGGGTCCAGGACAATCAGATCATTGTTTACCTGGAGGGGCCAGCCCTGGATATGGATTTGAGTTTCTCCTCCCAGCCTCCCCGGGACGAGCAGGAGATTATTGAACTCCTGGTTTACCGCGGCGGCCTGGGCGAACTGGTGCGGGGAGATTTAACCGGGGTAGTCCGGGAAGAACTGTGGCGGATAATAGGGGAAACTTTCCGGACCAGCTTTCTGGTCCACCTGGAAACTTCGATCAGCGATTTCCTGGAACTGGATGAATTTAAGATTACACCCATTTTACTGGGAGAAGAAGAACGGATTGAATTCCACATGGGCAAAGCTTTGACCGATCGAATTTATCTCACCTATACCCAGGCCTTTACCGCTACTGGAGATCAGAGGGAACTGGGGCTTGAATACCGCCTGGGAGATAACATTTTCTTCAGCGGAAGTCTCCAGGATGAAGGGCAGTTCCAACTGGGTATTGAATTCAGCTTTCCCTTTTAGGAGGACTCATTTTTGGGCCAGCAGCAGGCAGGAGAGTTAAACTTTGAAAATGAAAATTTACTCTGGCAGGCTTTTAAAAAGATGGGCTGTGAACAGAGCCGCAATCAGCTGATTGTAAACTATCAACCCCTGGTCTACAGGGAACTGGGCCATCTTTTTTATGGTAGAGAACAGCGCCTGGACCTGATCCAGGAGGGGACTGTGGGCCTGATTGAGGCCGTTGATGGGTTCTGCCCCGAGCGAGGGGTTCAGTTTGCAACCTTTGCCCGCTATCGGATTCGGGGACGGATGCTCAACTCCCTGGAGCAAAAAATGGAAAATCATCCTTCTTCGGAAGACTGGGAGCAGTTCCTGCCGGGGGAGCATGATCTCCAGGGAATGGTGGAGAGGCGCTTTATGCAGGAGCAGCTGCATAAGGGTTTGAACCGTCTTCCCCGGCGGGAAAAAGAGGTTCTGGAGGAAACTGTACTGCGGGACCGCCCCGCGGCAGAAGTTGCCTGCCGTCTGTCTATTACCACCTCCTACCTGTACCGTCTGCGCAAAAGAGCCCTGCGCCGGTTAAGGGGAATATTATCTCCTTTATGGCGTGAATTAAAGGAATAGGGCCAAAAACCCTTATTTTTTTTAGTTTTACCCCTGCCTTCGTCGATCAGTCCCCCAAAAGGACATTTCTGGCAATCCGTTTTTTCCGTTTTGCCGGATAATACTTCCAGGAGGTGACTGTAATTGAAGCCATTTCGCAGGCGGGTTCTGACCAGGATAAATAGGGGTCAGCACTGGCTGAAAAAAGCCCGGGAAGAATACGACAGGGATCAACCTCGGGCCGGGGCCAGGCACCTGGATCTGGCGATAGCTGAGCTCCAGCTGGCCCGGGAAAAAAGCGAGTTCTGGGGCTGGCAGCAAAAAAGCCCCCGGAAAAAAGTATGGCCCTGGGTTGCAGGGTTTTGCTGTATGTTCCTACTGGCGGGAGGAATGATGGCAATTTTTTCAGGCCCGGATCTGGATCATAATTCCAGGATAGTGGAGAGTTTTGAAGTGGAAAGGCAACTGGTTTTACCCCGGGAATATTTTTCCTCCGGAAGACCGTCCCGTATTCTTGAAGATCCTGAACTGCAAACTACGGCAGCCTTCCACCTGCACAGAGAAATTGAAAACTTAATGGTCCCGGCTGACCTTTAAGCAAAGGAGGAATTGTTTTGATTAAAAGAAGCTGTATTCTGATTTTACTGATCCTCTTGGTGGGCGGTGCTGCCCAGGCCAATCTGGGCCCCAACATTGTTACCGATATTGAAATCAAGGGGAATGAGTTTGTTCCCACCGAAGATATTAAGGAAGTCCTGGAAATTGAGGTGGGCGATGAGGTTGACGGGGATATTCTCCGCAACAACCTGGAAAAAATTTATGAAATGGGCTGGTTTTACGACATCTGGGTAGATTATGAACCCTATGATGGCGGTCTCCGCCTGATTTTCGAGGTAATGGAGAACTTTGAATTAGAAGAGCTCAAATTTGAAGGCGTTTCCATTTATTCCGAGCAGGAATTAAGGGATGCAATGGAGATGGAAGTGGGTCAGGTGCTTAATACCCGGCAGCTGAATGCAGACCTACAGGGTATAGAACAGAAATATCAGGATAACGGTTATATTCTGGCCCGGATTAACGATGTCCGCCTCAGCGAAGAGGAACAGGTATTAACTGTCCAGATCAATGAGGGTTTTTTAAATGAGGTTCGGGTTAAGGGTAATGAAAAAACCAGGGATTACGTAATTGAAAGGGAAATTGTAATAGAAGAAGGAGAGGTGTTCAGCGCTCGTAAAGCCCAGCAAACTCTCCAGAATATTTATAACCTCGGTTTTTTCTCGGAAAATATTGAATCCAACCTGGAACCAGTAGATATTGAAGAGAATCTCTTTGACCTGGTTATAAAGGTGGAGGAGGTTGATACTGGCAATATTGGAGCCGGAGGTGGCTACAATACCCGGGACGGCTTTTACGGGTTCCTGGATGTGCAGGAGAGGAATCTCCTGGGTCGGGGCCAGGAGGTAGGAGTCCGGGTGGAACTGGGGCGCAACCGCACCTATGAGGTCCATTTCACCGAGCCTCACCTGCTGGATACCCCCTATTCTATCAGCACCAGTCTGCGGCGGCGGGTGGAGCATGATGAAATAACCCTGGGAGAATCCGAAGAAGAGTTTGTGGCGGATACTCGGGAAATTCGCCAGGGAGGCTCTATTACCCTGGGTAGGCAGATGACGGACGAACTAAAACTTTCCAGCCGATTTCGTCTGGATCATTCCAGGATAACTTACGAGGGTGTCTTCATGGAACCCATCACCACCCAGATTCGCTCCCTCAGCATTACCGGGCAGCGGGACACAACCCCCTTTCCTTTTGCCCGGCGGGTTAATCCCACCGAGGGGGGCATAGAGAGGGCCACTGTGGAAATGGCCGGCTATATCCTGGGAGGAACAGTAGACTTTACCAAGTTCACCCTGGATCTCCGCCGCTATTATCCCGGTTTTGCCGAGGATCAAAACTGGGCTCTCAGGTTGAAAGGCGGCACCATGTTTGGTCCCGAACTGGCCGACATTCCCCGTAATGAAAAATTAATGGTTGGTGGAGCAGACACCCTGCGGGGTTATGATTTCCGTCACTTTGAAGGCCATCGCATGCTCCTTTTCAATGCCGAATACCGCTTCCCCATATACGGAATTTTCCAGGGGGCCGGCTTTTTCGATGTTGGGCATGCCTGGGAAGAGGGAGAGAGCTTTAACCTGGCGGAATTTGGAGTGGGATTTGGAGCCGGAGTCAGGCTGGATACACCCCTGGGAACCATCAGGGTGGACCTGGGATTCCGGCCGGATGACCGCAGCTTAAAGCCCCATTTAAGTATAGGGCAGACCTTTTAATTAAGGAGGGAGGCTATGGGCCGAAGCAGGTTTTTACCGGGAGCAGTGCTCCTGGCCCTGCTCCTGTTTCTTCTCGGGAGTTTTATCCTGATATCCCCGACTCCACTTCTTCAGGCCAGGGAGCAAAATATTTCCAATCGGATCGGTTATGTTAATATTGGCCTCGTTTTTGAGCAGCACCCGGAAAAATTCAGGGCCGAACAGCTTCTTGGCGAAGAAGCACGTCGGCTTCAGGCTGTCCTGGAAGAACAGGTAGAGGAACTGGAACCGGAAGAACAACAGGCCCTCCTGGAGGAATATCAACAGCAGCTAATCCACAAAGAAAGGGAGCTGGTCCGGGCGGTAATTGATGAGATTGAAAAAACAGTTGGCAGTATTGCCCGGGAACAGGAAGTCGAAGTGGTCCTGGAACGACAGAATGTAATTTATGGCGGTAGGGACCTTACTCCCGCCGTCCTGGAAAAGATCAGGGAGGGGGATAACCTTGATTAAAAGGGTCGGACTGGCAATCCTGCCGGCCCTGATTGTGCTTGGCCTGACCGGTCCGATCGCCGGGGCCGAGGATCAGGGTTATATAGTCCTGGAAAAAGCTCGCTATTATCATCAACAGGGTTCTGAACTGGAACGCCTGGAAAGAAAGTATTCTGATTATGAAAAAACCCTGAACAATTTGCTGGAAAAAGAACAGTTTGTGGAAGCCATGGCCGAAAAACATTATCAGCAGGTGGAGCAGCAGCTGGAGGAAGCCCGGAAGCGCATTGCCCGGGATTACGAAGAAAAAATTACCCGCTTTAAACAGGAAATAGAGGAAGGACTGGCTGCGGCGAAGGAAGAAGTACAGGAGCAGGCCCAACAGGAACTAGTAGATTTTGAGGGAGAACTGCAGGAAAGGTACCAGGAAGAAATGGCCGGGCGACTGGAAGAATATAATCAAAAATACCGGAACTATAGAGCTGAAATCCGGGAAGAGTACTCTTTCGAAATTTTTAACCTTAGACTGCAATTGGATCTGGCCCGCCTCTCCGAGAGCGAAAGAGCCCGAAAAGAAGAGGAGATGGAAGAACTGGAGCAGGAAAAGAAAGAGGCTCTGCGGGAGAAGGAAGAAGAGATTGCCTGGGGAGTTAAAACCTTTTCCCTGGGGCTACAGCTGGAACTGGGAGAGAAAATTGCGGATTTTGTTGAGTTGCAGGAGCAACAGGTGGAGGAAGAGCTGAACCGCCTGCAGGAAAAATGGGAGCAAAAAAAGACAGAAGGTATCGAAGAGTTTAAAAGAGAACGGGAACTGGAACTGGAAGAACGGGAGCAGGAAATCCGGGCTGGAGCAGACCTGGGACAGGTTAAGGCGGGCCCGGGATTACAGGAGGATCTGGGCCGGCAGAAGGAAAAAATAATTAGTAAGAAAGAGGAATTGGAGCAGGAAATAATTGAGCTGCAGGGAATAATTGATAAAGAGATAGAGGAACTGGTGGAACAGCTGGCCCGGGAAAAGGGAGTAGAAATAGCTGTCTTGGAGGAAAACAAGGGACAGGAAGGTGTTGATTTCACCCCTGATTTGATTGAGATGCTGGATTGAGTAAGGAGGTCTACTTACTGGTGCCCAGAATTTTGATTGGCCTTTTAATTTTATCCACGCTCCTGTTCTCGGCCGGTTGTGACCGAGAAGTGGGACTGGGCGTTGTTGACCTGGAACAGGTCCTGGAGGAGGCTCCCCTGGCCCTTGATTTACAGGAACAACTGGATCAAGCGGGCCGGGAAATGGAAGAGAAGTACGGGGTTAATGAGGAGAATATCAGCAATGAAGAGCGGTATTCCCGGCAGGAACAGGCATATAAGGAATATCAGTCGATAAAAAAAGAGCTGGAAAAAAGATTCAATCAGGAAGTAGAAAAGGCTGTCCAGGAAATTGCCGAAGAGGAAAACCTGGATGTGGTTTTTTACAAAGAGGCCGTTAGTTTCGGCGGAAAGGATATTACCGAACAGGTGGTAGGTAAATTACAATGATGTTTAAAGATATGTCTATGGTAAGAAGAGAAAGAAGCAGGACCAGCAGGGCCCTTATTATTACCCTTGTTATTTTAATTTTCGTTTTTACCGGTTTTGCCCTGTATTTCCAGAGCCGCATTGCTGCCCTGCAGGAGGAACTGGATCAGATTCAGCCCGGATCCGGAGTGGGTATGTCCGTTGGGGCAGTGGATTTCCAGAGAATAATTGAGGAAAGCCCCAGGGCCCAGGAGTATCAGGAACGACTGGACCAGAAAGGCCTCGAAATAGAACAGGAATTTGAAACCAGGGCCCAGGACATGGATGAGGATGAGGTCCACGACTATCAGCAGGAAGCCTATGATCAGTACTGGGAAATCAGGGAGCAGCTGGAGGCCGAATTAAATGAAGAAATTAATGAAGCCCTGGTCGGGGTAGCTGAGGAGATGGGCCTGGATTTAATCATTGCCAGCCAGGGATTGCACCTGGGCGGAGAAGATGTAACCGAACAGGTCCTGCAGAGATTGCAATAGGGGGTTCAGGTTTTTGGGCTCTCGGGGCACAAGATTTGCGGGGTTTATATGGAAAAAAATGGAATCCCGGACGGGGGCACACCGGGGCCCGGAAGGACCGGAGCCTCCTTTTTATGTCCAGATGGTTTTGGGGTTGTTTTGCACCGCAGAATTTCAGAAGCGAGATTTGATGTGCAAAAGAACGCAAAATTTTTTAAACAAAACATTTTTTTGTTTTATCTTGAAAAAAATTTCACAAAAGGTTATAATGGTCTTGATTAAGGGGAGGGGAGTGCATATGGAGAATACCATTGTCCGCCAGACCTTCCGATTTATTATTACTTTTCTGCTTCTTTATGGAGTTTATATTATTTTCCACGGCCACCTTTCTCCCGGAGGTGGTTTTGCCGGGGGAATGATTATGGGCCTGGGTTTTATCCTGTACCTGCTGGTTTACGAGGGAGACCTGGGTATGCTGCCGGTTAATGTGGTTATTTTTTTGGTTTCTTTAGGGGGGATTATGGAAGCCAGCAAATTTCTCATTGGGAAAAATTTCCCTGCCGCTTCCGCCCCGGCCAGCCTGTTCAGCATCGGAATAGGCAACCTGGTTAACCTGGGGATCGGTCTCCTGGTAGCAGCCACAATTCTGGGGATTTTTTACCTGGAGGAGAGGTGAATCTTATGGACTGGAGTATCCTGGGGGTTAATTATCCCTATATTTTCTCCATACTGCTTTTTTCCCTGGGCTGGTTGATAATATTTACCCAGGCCAATCTGATAAAAAAAGTAATCGGGATCAATATTATGGAAAGCGGGATCTTCCTCTTTTTCCTGGCCATTGGAGATATAGCAGGGGGGAACCCGCCTATTTTTGTGCCCGGGTCGGAACAGGTCTATGTAAATCCCCTGCCTTCCGCGGTAATATTGACCGGGATTGTCGTTTCCTTCAGCATTACCGCCCTGGCTTTAAGTATAATAATCAAGATTTACCATAATTACCGGACCATATATATGCCTGAACTTTTGAGGGTTTTGGAGTGACGCATTATGGTTATTGAATTTATTCCTTTTGCCCTGGTTCTTTTTACCCTGGTAGGGGCTTTTATTATGCCCTTTCTGGCCCGCTGGTTTAGCCGGGGTTGTATTCCCCTGACCCTTGGTATTTTAGGCCTTGATTTTTTTATGGCGGGCAATCTCCTGCGGGGAGTGGCTGCTCACGGCCCGGTTGCCTATTATATCGGGGGCTGGCCTGCCCCCTGGGGTATCGAGGTGCGGGGTGACGGGCTGGCTGCAATCATGCTGATTTTGATCTGCTTTATCATGTTCTGGACCGTAGTTTATGGTGCCTCCTCCATGGAACGAGAAATTACCCCCGGGGGCAGCGGCTGGTACTGCACCCTGCTTTTACTCATCACTGCGGGGATGATGGGCCTGGTTGTCAGCGGGGACCTTTTTAATATGTACGTTATGATTGAGGTTGTAACCCTGAGCGGCTGTGCCCTGGTTCTGGCCCGGGGTGGCCGCGAGGTTCTTCCGGCAGCCTTAAAATATCTGCTCCTGGCCACCATCGGTTCCGGTTTTATCCTTTTCGGTATCGCTTTTACCTATCTTCTCACGGGTCATCTGAACCTTGGTTTTGCTGCAGCAGAACTGATGGCCTCCGGGGCTCAGTACCCCTATCTGAACTGGATAGCCCTGACCTTCATGGTGATCGGGCTGGCAGTTAAGGCCGGCCTTTTCCCCCTCCACGTCTGGCTGCCTGATGCCCATTCTACTGCTCCTTCCACCTCCAGCGCGGTGCTCTCGGGGCTGGTGGTCAAAGTTTATGCGGTGGTGGTAATGCGGGTTTTCTTCCAGCTGTACACTGCCGAGCTACTCCAGGCCACAGATATTGATCAGATTCTCCTGATAATGAGTATTGGGGCCATCCTGGCGGGATCTTTTTTTGCCCTGGTGCAGACTGATTTAAAGCGTCTTCTGGCCTATTCCACCGTGGCGCAGGTGGGCTATATTTTCCTGGGTATCAGTGTTTTTTCCATTACAGGGCTGGAGGGAGCAATTTTTCATATTGCGGCTCATGCCCTGATGAAAAGCATGCTGTTTCTGGCGGCGGGGGTTTTGATAGCGGGAACCGGGAGCCGTTACATCAATGATTTAAAAGGAATGGGCCGGGCGATGCCTTTTGCCGGGGGAATTTTTGCCCTGGGGGCCTTTTCCATGATCGGCCTGCCCCTGCTGGCCGGCTTTATCAGTAAATACCTGCTGGCCCTGGCCGGCTGGGAAACAGGAAATTACCTGGTCCTGCCGGTTATGGTCCTGAGCGGGCTTTTGAATGCAGCCTATTATTTACCGGTGCTGCGGGTTCTGTTCTGGGAGGAAGCAGCCCCGCTGGTTGAAAAAACAGGCAAGGAGCGGGGACCGCTGATAGCCCTGGCCGCCCTGGCCGGGGGATTATTGATAATGGGAGTTATGCCGGAAGTGGGCCGGGACTTTATTCAGCTGGCCGCGGCCTGGCTCTGGGGGTAGGAGGAACAAACATGCTTATTTTCCTCGTCTTATTATTATTCTGGTTTTTGCTGAGCGGCAGGTTTAACCTGGAATACCTGATCGTGGGGTCACTGATTGCAGGCCTTTTGACCGCTCTTTATCTGCGGATGAAAGTGTCTCGCAGCGCTTCCGCAGGGCTGCCCCCTCTCCGCCTTTTGCTTACCGGTTTACAGATTCTTGGAGCCCTTCTGGTGGCGCTTATCCGGGCCAACCTGATTCTGGCCTGGAGCCTCTGGAAGCGGCCCCTGCCGGTTCAGCCGGTTACTTTTACCCTGCCCCTGCCCCTGGAAAACCCCGGAACCAGGGCTTTTGCAGCCAATGCTATTACCCTGACCCCGGGGACCCTGGCCGTTACCCTGGAGGAGAAGCAGCTGGTGGTCCACTCCCTTTATCCCGGACAGGAACAGAGTCTGAAAAAGTGGAGTCTATTAGCTCGCCTGGAGGAATGGGAAGGAGGCAGGAGATATGTTCGCCATCGGGGTTGAACTGGGCATCTGGGTCCTCCTTATTTCGGCAGCAGCGGCCATGGGGAGGGCTTTTACGGGCCCGGCCATCAGCGATCGCCTGCTGGCCATCAATATGGTAACCACCAAGCTGGTAGCAACCTTTCTCCTGCTGGCCTGGCAGGAGGGGAACTGGGTTTACCTGGATGTGGCCCTGGTATTTGTCCTGGCCGCCAGCGTGGCCACAGTGGCCATAATTAAATATTTTCAGCAGGGACGCCTGTTGTAGGGGGGGGAAATGATGATCAGCCTTATTTTTCTGGTAGTGGGAATGTTTTTCTTTATCAGCGGAACCCTGGGTATCTGGAGGCTGCCCGATCCCCTGTCCCGGCTCCATTCCGGGGGGCTGGGGGATACCCTGGGTCTTGGTTTTTTGCTGCTGGCCCTGATCTGGGATCAGGGGGACTGGGGGCTGACGGTTAAATTTCTATTCCTGGGCCTGATGGTCATTATTATTAACCCGGTTATTACTCATCTCCTGGCCAGCCTGGAGTTCAAGGGGCAGACAGGAGAAAAAGGAGGTTCTTCCTGATGGACCTGATTTCCCTGGCCCTTTTTGGCCTGCTGCTTTTTGCCGCCCTGGCCGTATTTATCTTTGAGGATCTCCTCTATATAGTTATAATATTCGGGGTCTACAGCATGGTCATGTCCCTGCTCTGGCAGCGCCTGAACAGCCCGGACCTGGCCATTACTGAAGCTGCGGTGGGACTGGGAACAACCATCCTGCTGGTGGTAGTTATTACCCGCCTGGGGAGGGAACCCGGATGAAAAACATCTATTACCTGATAATGGTTATAATTTTTGTGGGCCTGATTGGAGTGGCTCTTCTGGGAGCAGTGGCAGAAATGCCCCCCTATTCCTCTCCGGATAATCCACCCCATAATGAAGTGTATGAACGTTACGTGCATCAGGGGCCCGAAGAGGCCGGAGGCCTGAACCTGGTGAGCAATATTTTGCTGGATTACCGGGCTTACGATACTCTCCTGGAAACCACGGTGCTTTTTACCGTGGTGGTCGTTATTATCATGATGTGGGGCCTGGAGAGGAGGGGACAGTAATGATTTTGGGGCTCTGCTTTTTACCCCTGCTGGGGAGCCTGGGGCTCCTGGGTCTGCCCCGGGAAAAAGTTGGGACCGGAGCGGTCCTTATTACTGGATTTTTAACGGTCCTGACCGCATTGTTCCTGGTAAATGGGGTGGAGGGGATGAGCCTGGACCTCTGGACGGGGCTGGAACTCCGGTGGAGCGTTGATGACCTGGGTCGGGGTTTTGCCTTCCTGGTGCTGCCCCTGTGGTTTCTGGCCACGGTTTATGCCCGGGGCTACATGGAGGGCCGGGAAAGCCGCAATTTTTCGTTCTTTTACCTCCTGACCCTGGGGCCGGTCCTGGGACTGGCCCTGGCCGGCAATCTCCTCACCTATTATCTTTTTTATGAGCTGCTGACCCTGACCACCTATCCCCTGATTATTCAGCCCGGGACCGAAGAGGCCCGCCGGGCCGGGAAAACTTACCTGCTGTTCAGTTTTGCCGGGGCCGGCCTGGTCCTGGTGGGACTTTTGATACTCTACGGCCTGACCGGTTCCAGTGCCTTTAGCGTGGGGGGCTATATTGATTCCTATTTCCTGGCGGATTATCCCTTCTGGGGGAGGGCCCTATTATTTTTACTCACCGGAGGTTTTGCAGTCAAGGCTGCCCTGATTCCCCTGCATTTCTGGCTGCCGGGGGCCATGGTTGCGCCCACTCCGGTCAGCGCCCTGCTCCACGCGGTGGCAGTGGTCAAGGCGGGGATTTTTGGTTTGCTGCGGGTCTTCCTGTCCATTTTTGAATTCGATGCCCTGGAAGCCATAGGTATGGGGGGGCTGCAGTTCTGGGCTGCAGCCACCATTATCCTGGGATCGATGATTGCCCTGCAGCAGGATACTCTGAAAAAACGGCTGGCCTTTTCCACCATAGGGCAGCTCAGCTATATTTTCCTGGGGATACTGTTTTTGAATTATGCGGGTCTTCAGGCCGGGCTTTTCCATTTTCTGGCCCATGCCCTCTTAAAAATTACCCTGTTCTTCTGTGCGGGTATAATAACCCGGGAAACCGGTTGCAAAAGGGTCAGCCAGCTGGATGGGATTGGGCTGCGTCTGCCCCGGACCATGATTGCATTTGCTCTCGCTTCCCTGGGGCTGGTGGGATTACCCTTTACCCTGGGTTTCATATCCAAGTGGTATTTTCTTACCGCAGGCTCGGCCTGGGGGTGGGTTTTTATCCTCAGTGCTTTTTTGAATGCCCTGTACCTGTTTCCGGTGGTGACCCGGGCTTTTTTCCGACCCGGAGAATTTTCCATTCCCGAGGGGCAGGAAGCTTCTCTCAGCATGCTTTATCCCACCCTGCTTCTGGCAGGAGGAGGCCTGCTCCTGGGGATCTTTTTCCAGGGCCCCTTTTTGTTCCTGGCCCGAATAGGGCAGACCATTATCAATTAAGGAAGGTTGATTGTTATGGCAGCGGCTTTTTTACTGGCCTGTGTCCTGCTACCCCTGGCCGGGGCTGTGGGCATGATCTGGGTCCCGGAGCGCATCCATAAAATATATATGTCCGCTGTGGCTGGCTTTTCCTTCTGCACCACCCTGATCCTTTATGTCCTGGTGCAGCAGGGAGCGGTAATTTTCTATCAGGGCTGGTGGGCCAGTCCCCTGGGCCTGCAGCTTTTCGGCGAAAGTTTTGGCCTACTCTTTGCGGCCCTTTCTTCCTTCGTCTGGTTTGCCGTAACTATTTTCAGCACCTCCTACATGGACCTGGAGGAGGGCAAACAGCGCTTTTATTTCTTTTTTCTGCTGACTTTAGCCGGTACTCTCGGGGTCTCGCTGGCAGGGGATCTTTTAACCCTGCTGGTGTTTTTTGAGCTGGTATCCCTTGCTGCCTATCCCCTGGTAGTTCATAAAAAGACGGGTCCGGCCTATGAGGCGGGCAGCCTTTATCTGTACATGGCTGTAGCCGGAGGTCTTTCCCTGGTGGCGGGCCTGGCCCTTTTGTTCCTGGACAGGGGAAGTGTCAGCCTCCTGCTGGAAACCGACCCGGCCGGGTCCGGGCTTTATACCTACCTGGGAGTCTTTTTGATGGTAATCGGCTTTGGGGTTAAGGCCGGTATGGTGCCCCTCCACATCTGGCTGCCCCGGGCCCATCCGGTGGCTCCAACCCCGGCCTCGGCGCTGCTGTCGGGAATTATGATAAAAACCGGGATTTTCGGNATAATCCGGGTTATCAACATGGCCTTTTCCCCGGGGGTTGAGGGTCTGATCTGGGGGGAACTGGAAGTAACCGGTTTGATTATTATTTTCCTGGGGGTAGCCACCATGCTCCTGGGGGTTTTTATGGCCTTAATCCAGGAAAATATGAAAAAGATGCTGGCCTGCCACAGTGTCAGCCAGATCGGTTATATTTTGATGGGAATTGGGGCTGCAGCTTACCTGGGATCCCTGGGAGCCGTGGGGCTTAGCGGAGCCATATATCATACCGTTAATCATGCCCTGTTCAAAGCCGCTCTGTTTATGGTGGCCGGAGCCGTTTATTTTCATACCCGGGAACTCAATCTCTACAACCTGGGGGGGTTGTGGCGTAAAATGCCCTTTACTGCTGCGGTAGCCCTGCTGGCCTCCTTCGGGATTGCCGGAGTTCCCCTGTTCAACGGTTATATCAGTAAAACCATTCTCCATCATGCCATAGTAGAAGCAGCAGAACATCAAAATTTGCGCCTGCTTTTTACCGCTGAACGGCTTTTTATGCTGACCGGAGCAGGAACGGCCTGTTCTTTCATCAAGTTTTTCTATTTAATTTTCCTGGGTAAAGCTCGGCGGACCGGGGAAAAAATAAGGGAGACCCGGCCCATGCAGGTGGGTATGGCCTTTTTAGCGGGGGCAATTCTCTTTTTTGGCCTGGCTCCCAACCTTATTCTGCAGCGATTCATAGATCCCGCCCTGGAAATTTTTATCCTGGAAAGGGCCCATATTGAAAGCCACCTTCTGGGTCTTAACTTTTTTAATATTAAGGACCTGGGAATAGTGAGTATTTCCCTGGCGGGAGGTTTTTTAATTTTCTACCTGGGCATGCGCAGTGGAGCCTTTCACCTGCATCTGCCGGCCTGGATGGGTGGAGAGTACCTGGGCCGCCGGGTGGGAGAGGCCTATCAGGGATTCTGGAATCTGGCCTCCCGGGGAGCAGCCGAAGGCCGGGAGGAATTGACGGAGATCAAAAACCGGGTTGGCAGTCGGGGTGGAGTGGTTTTAAAGGGGCTGGATCGTCGGGGAGGCGGCTGGGCCAGTTTCGCCAACCTGGATTTTGACCTGCTGCTCTTGGTTTTTCTCCTCCTGTTTTTTCTGCTGGAGTACCTGCTGCTGAATTGAACTTTTTTTAACAACAAGAAGGCCCCTGGTCGCTGGCAGAACTTTCCCCGGCAACAGGGGTTTTTTTATCGATGAAGGAATCTTGAGTTTCTCCGAGAATATTTACCACACGCTGAGAAATTAAAAAGGGAATTGGGTGCAAGAAAAAAAGCAGGGAGGGGTTTTAGTGAAAAAATGGCTGAGGGTTGATATGTCTGCTTTAGAAGTCAGGCAGGAACAACCGGCAGAAAAATATGCCGGTAAGGGTGGTAGGTGGCTTACCTCCCAGTTTATCAATGAAGAAGTCGATCCGGGCTGTCATCCCCTGGGAGAAAACAACAAGCTGATTTTTGCACCTGGATTTGTTACCGGAACTTCTGCTCCTTCTTCGGGCCGCATTTCCGCCGGGGGGAAATCGCCCCTGACCGGAGGCATAAAAGAATCGAATGCCGGGACTCCTTTTGCCCAGAGTCTGGCCCGACTGGGTTATCAGGCGCTGATCCTGGAGGGCTTGCCTGCGGATAAAGAGCAGCGTTATGTCCTGCGGGTTAACAGTGAGGGGGGAGAGCTGATTTCAGCCCCCGAATTAAAGGGTCTGGGGATGTATGACAAACTATTACCCGACTGCGCGAACAATATGGAGATGTGGATATCTGCGGTACCGGTCCTGCCGGGGAGATGAAAATGGCCATGGCAGGAATATGCTACAATGATCCCGAGTACCGGGCCTCCCGTTATTCCGGGCGGGGCGGCCTGGGAGCTACCATGGGCAGTAAAGGGGTCAAGGCCATTGTAATTGAGCGGGACGGGCCTGGAGTGGAAATGGCTGACAGCGACCTGTTCAAGATCGGGCAGCGTAAACTGGCTGAAGCCCTACGCAATCACGATGTAACCAAACCCGGGGGAGCTCTGAACAGTTTTGGGACTGCGGTTCTGATTAATATTCTCAATCAGGCCGGGGGTCTGCCCTTCCGCAATTTCCGCAGTGGCGTGTTTGATGAAGCCGAAGCCATTGCCGGGGAAACTATTGCGGATGAAGTGAAAAAACGCGGCGGAGAGGGGATGATGGGCCATTCCTGCTCGCCCGGTTGTGTCATCCGTTGCTCCAATGTCTGGCCACGAAAAGACGGCACAGAACACGTTTCCTGTATTGAATATGAGTCGGACTGGTCCCTGGGGGCCAATCTGGATATCGATGATCTGGATGCTATTGCAGAAATGATCTATATCTGCAATGATCTGGGCCTGGATACCATCGAAGCCGGGGTAACCCTGGGAGTGGCCATGGAAGGTGGCCTGGCTGAATTTGGGGACAGTGAAAAGGCTATAGATCTTCTGCGAGAAGTAGGGCGGGGAACCCCCCTGGGTCGGATAATTGGCAACGGGGCAGGCTTAACCGGAAAAGCCCTGGGAGTAACCCGGGTTCCCGTGGTCAAGAATCAGGGGATGCCCGCCTATGAGCCCCGCTCGGTTAAGGGTATCGGGGTTACCTATATCACCTCTACCATGGGAGCCGATCATACTGCCGGCTATACCATTGCGCCGGAGATCCTTTCGGTGGGAGGAGAATCAGATCCCCTGGATCCACAGGGCAAGGTAGAATTATCCCGAGATTTCCAGGCTACCACCGCCTTCGTGGACAGCAGCGGGTACTGTCTATTTATCACTTTTGCCCTCCTGGACAGTGAGAGCGGTTTTGAAGGGATGCTGGAAACTGTTAACGGGGTTCTGGGCACCTCCTATACCGGGGATGATGTCCTGGATATTGGCAAAAAAATACTGAAAATGGAGCGGAAATTCAATGAGGCAGCCGGTTTGACCCGGGCCGATGACCGAATTCCTGAATTCATGCGCCGGGAAAAACTTCCGCCCCACGATAGGGTTTTTGAAATTACCGATGATGAACTGGATCAGCTCTGGGACTTCTAAGACAGGAAAAAGGGGTGCTCCGGCACCCCTTTAAATATTGGAGGTGGAAAGTTTGGCCCAGATTAAGGTTAACCTTTTTGCTAATTTACGCCGGTTTAATCCCGGTGGCCCGGAAGCAGGGGAATTTCCCCTGGAAGTGGAGGAAGGAAGCACCCTGAGTGACCTTTTCCGGGAACTGGGGGTGCCCAAGGAGGAAGTGAAAATTGTTTTTGTCAATAATCTGCGGCGGCAGAAGGATTATGTCCTGCAGGAGGGGGATCGGGTAGGAATATTCCCGCCCGTGGCCGGAGGGTGAAAAACAGAAAACTACCCCCGGGCTTCTGGGAAAAGATGGAGGGGGGCTATTTTTATCACCCCTTTCAGCTGGACTTACAGCGGATTTACCTGGAGGTCAGCAGCCGCTGTAATTTCAACTGTATAACCTGCATCCGCCATAGCTGGAAAGAGTCCCCCGGAGATATGGAAGTGGCCCTCCTGGAAAAAATTTTGGAGGACCTGGAGTGTTTTCCCCAACGACCTGTAATTTACTTCGGTGGTTTTGGAGAGCCCCTGTTTCACCCGCAAATAGGGTCAATGATTGGCCTGGTGCGGGAAAGGGGTTTTAGGCTGCGCATAACTACCAATGGTCAACTCCTGGGAGAAGAACTGCGGCAGCTGATGGTGGAGCAGGGAGTGGAGGAACTCATTGTTTCCTGTGACAGTACCGAGGATAGTGTTTTTCAGGCTATCCGCCCCGGGGGCAGCCTGGAGAAAATTCGTTCCAATCTCCAGGAGCTTTTCCAGTTAAAAAAGGAGCGGCAGCGCACCTATCCCCGGGTCAGCCTGGAGTTTGTTCTGATGCGGCGTAATGCCCGAGAACTGGAGAGCTTGCCAGAACTGGCCCGGCAACTGCATGCCGGGCGGATCCTTATTACCCATCTCCTGCCCTACAGCAGGGAACTGCAGGAGGATATACTGTATGACAGAAATTTTTCCGCCCCCGGCCCCCTGTTATGGGCCTCCCCGGAAATTGATTATGCCGGAATGGCTGCCGCCAGTTTGCCCAGCTTTCAGTGGGGAGCAATGCGGAGCTGTCCTTTCATCGAGCGACGTTCGGCTTCCATCTCCTATCGGGGGCGGGTCAGCCCCTGTTATCCACTGCTCCATCCCTACAGCTACTATATCTTTGGCTGTCATAAAGAGGTCAGTCCCTCTTCTTACGGCAGTGTTCGGCAGGAGGACCTGGCTTCGATCTGGCAGAACCGGGAATATATAAAATTTCGGAACCGGGTCCGCCTGTTCCGTTTTCCCTCCTGTGTGGACTGTGATCTGGGTCCGACCTGTGATTTGCGAGCAATAAACGAAGATTGCTGGGGCAATTCCCCCTCCTGCGCCGACTGTCTCTGGGCCCAGAATATAATTCGCTGCCCCTGAAAAAACCTCCCGGCGGGGAGGTTTTCTGGTTCAGGTCAGGAGAAAGCTTAAAATCAGGGACAGGGAGAACAGGCTCAGGATGGTAGTGCTCAGGTTTAGAGAAGCAATCAGGCCCGGACTGGTATTGAATTCAGTCGCAATTATCACTATAGTGACGGAGGAAGGGGTGGCGGTCTGCAGGAGCAGGGAGTTGCGGGTCAGCTGATCCAGGGGCAGCAGGATTAAAATCAAAAGGGCCAGGACCGGTCCCACCAGGAGCCGCAGCAGGGCGGTAACCCCAATCTGGGGCCAGCGGGGGATCAACCGGGTCTGGCTGAGCTGCATTCCCAGGATCAAAGCCCCCAGGGGCAGGGCGCTTTCCCCGATGAAAGAGATACCCTCCTCCAGAAAAAGGGGTATAGAAAGCCCGGTTAGCTTTATTAATATTGCGGCCAGGGCAGCATAGGGCATGGGCATTCGAAAAATGGACTGGAGCGCCTTCTGGGGAGCCTGATCCCGGGCGCATAAAAAAATGCCCAGGGAAAAATGGAGCAGGGAGTGGATCAGGATAAAGATAGCCCCGATGTGAACCCCCTCCGGCCCAAAGGCAAAATAGAGGAGGGGCAGTCCGATGTTGCCGGCATTAATAAAGGTGCTGCCCAGTTGAACGGCCAGGATATCCCGGGAGG
>SL_5KL_010_SEDDRAFT_10000820_pt1 | contig 19606 bp, 15 predicted proteins | sample SodLakKL_010_SED_FD_9118 | JGI IMG/M metagenome (IMG submission 9118)
GATTGAGAGAGGGCTGGAGCTAAAGACGCTGGCTCCGGCCGATACTCTGGTGGCCACCTCGCCGCCGGCGGCCGGTGACCTGGGCGGCCTCCACGGACAGAAGCCGGTATGTAGCATACCCAACGGCTTCGACCCGTGCGAGGTGAACACGGCGCCGGGCAAACTGACCGACAGATTCACCATTACCTACACAGGCAACCTGTACCCCCGCAGGCAAAGCCCGGAGCCCCTCTTCGCTGCCCTGCGTGACCTGATCACGGAGGGCAGCATGGACGCCGCCCGCGTGGAAGTGCGGTTCTATGGAGCGGAGGCCGGGTGGGTAGATAAACAGGCCGAACGCTACGGACTGAAGGACGTAGTCAGGCAGTTCGGGTCGGTGCCCAGACAAATAGCCCTGGACAAACAGAGGGAGTCGCAGTTGCTCCTGTTGTTGAAATGGAACGATGCCGGACAGCGGGGCGTCTACACAGCCAAGGTCTTTGAATACCTGGCCGCCCGCAGGCCCGTCCTGGCCGTCGGCGGCTTTCCCGATGTCGTCGACGACCTGCTCGATGAGACCGGGGCCGGCGTTTCCGGCCGGACCGCGTTAGATGTCAAGGCCTTGCTGCGTCCGCTCTATCAAGAATACAGATCGGCCGGCGCTGTAGCATACTCCGGCGATGAATCTGCGATCGACAGGTACAGCCACCGGGAGATGGCCAGGAGGTTCGCCGCCTTACTCGACGCCCTCTGCCCCGGCGACGCCCCCCAGTAGCAGCCTCCCATCACTCGCCACCACAGCTACAGTTCCCCCTCTTAAGCCTGTCCTCGAACGCAGTAAAGGAGTAAGAGGGGCAAGGTCCCGACGTAGTCGGAGATGCCCGATTCCATCGGCAGGAGTTGTGATCAGGCCGCCCGTCCCTTACTCCGTGACACTCGGTACCCACGCGGAGCTTATGCGCCTACTCGTCAGAGGCGGCCGGTTTCTTGGCCCCGGAGGCCGCCAGGTATTGCTCTATCACCTGCTTCGGTTCGCCCATGGCGGCCGTGACGCCCTTGTTGAGCCAGAGCACCCTGGTGGCAAACTTCTTTATGGTGGGCATGGCATGGCTCACCAGGAGCACCGTCTTCTCCCCCATGATCCGGCTCATCTCGGCGTCGGCCTTCTGCTTGAAGGCGGCGTCGCCGGCGCCCATGATCTCATCGATGAGCAGGATGTCCTTGTCGCTATGCATGGCGATGGAAAAGCCCAGCCGGGACTTCATCCCCGACGAGTACGTCCGCACCGGCATGTCTATGAAGTCGCCCAGCTCCGCGAACTCGATGATGCCGTCGATTATCCGGTCGATGTGGGCCCTGGTCAGCCCTATGAGCACGCCGTTCAAATAGATGTTGTCCCGACCGGAAAGCTCCGCGTTAAACCCGGTGCCCAGCGAGAACAGCGTGGACACCTCGCCGCGCACGGAGATCCTCCCCTCGTCGGGCGGATAGATGCCCGCTATCACCCGCAGCAGCGTGCTCTTGCCGGAGCCGTTCCTGCCGATGAGGCCCAGCGTTTCCCCGCGTTCCACGGCGAAGCTCACGTGCCGGAGGGCCCAGAACTCGCCGGCCGACTGCCGGTCGTTGCGGGACTTGTCGAGAAGCAGGTTAAGCGCCCTGGAGCGCCGCCGTTTGTCCATCTTGAACTTGATACCCAGGTCGTTGACTTCTACCACTCTAAATCGCCTTCACCAGCCTGTATTCATCGCGGGAGAAGTACCACAGCCCGACCACGAACAAGATACAGGCCAGTACCGTGAACACGATGATGTACTCGCTGGGCGGCAGGCCGTAGACCAGCACGTTTCTGTACGATTCCATCAGCCCGGCAAACGGGTTGAGCGTCATGTACAGGTTCATAAGCCCTTCCGGCAACCTCTCCTCGGCCACCCATATAATGGGCGTCAGGTAGAAAGCCACCCTGATCAGGAACTGGATGATGTTGCCCAGGTCGGCGAGGTGGGTGCCCACCACAGCGACTATGAGGCAGGCTCCGATGGTGCCCACGAACTGGATAAGCAGGAGCACCGGCAGCCAGAGCACATTGGCTGTGAACGACGCCTCGAAGATGAAGAGCATGGGCACCAGGATAACGAACCCGAACAGCCAATCGAAAAAGCCGATGACAATACCGGACACCGGCAGTATGGCGAGGGGAAAGCGGGTGCTCTGCACCAGGCCTACCTTGGAAGTTATGGAGGTAACCGAACGGCTCAGGGAAGAGGTGAACCACCTCCAGGAGAGGAGGGCGATGAAGAGGAGGACCGGGAACTGGGGTCCACCGCGTCCGAAGATGTAGTGGACCAGTATGATATAGACAATGAGCAACAGGAGCGGGTCCAGGAAGCTCCAGGCAAAGCCGAGGACCTTGTTCTTGTTCTCGGCCTTCATCTGGAACCTGACTATGTAGTAGAGGAGCTCCGTCTCTGCCAGATGCCTTTAAGCTGTTGTATCATGATGGCTCTCGCTCAACCTCCGGTAGATCTCCAGTAGCTTCATACACCCGATTGCAGGCCCGGGGCATAGTCGCCAGCGCCTCTATTGTATCATACCACCACCCAGGGGCCTGCTATAAATCAATGCCCCGGCTATTCTTCAGTTGTCAAAGGCCAACCCGTGGCGCCACCCTTCAGGGTCGTGCCCCGCGGCTACATCTGCTGTGGCAACGCGGGGGCGGTACAGGCCGAAGGTCGGATTCCGGTTGTAGAGGTTGCGATGGCCAGGGGAGAGGGGAGCGAAGGAAGCCGGGATGATTCGTTCTGTAAAAATGTCTATTTTCCCCAGAGTCCAACCGCCCTTTTTGGTACGCAAGGTGATTATGTGCGGCAGATTCAATTGTTAAAGTACACACGATTCGTTTCGTCAAGATTTCCCGTTTATGTTCGTGAGCCGTGCAGGCCGGCGGGGTGACGTACGAGGGCAATTTCCAACATATTCTCGATGACAGTTTTCAGGTAATTGCGGTCGGCCCGGTCCAACTGATAATTTGCGGAATACCATTTCACGAGTAACCTGGAGGCTTCTCTGAATACGCGGCGGTTACCGGGGTCATACTGAAGGGAAGATTGTAACCTGACGCGGAGGAGCGCTATTTCGGGGTCAACGCCTTCCAGATTGGTGATGTTCTGGACCTGGCATGTTTCGGCAGGGCTAAGGGTAGTGGAATAGAAGCCATGTTTACGAGCATTCTGATTGCCGTTCTGGCCACCGCGCTTCCTTTTAGCCTGTGTTAAGGTTACAGTCAAGCTCTTAGAAACCTCACCTACGGGATTTGATTTATTAGATCAGGACAAAAGTTCTAAGTAGAAGATAACATGAATTCTTGATTCGATCAATGGGAAAATGTCACACCGGCGAGCCAGATGCGGCGGCCGCTGGGGGTATCACCGGGTGGTGCGCTCGTCTTGTGGGCAGTCCTGAGCCCCAGAGGAACGATGTGATGCCCCAGCTTGAGGCCTAAGAATAGCCAGTCTTCGACTACCGATTAGAGCTCTTCCCTGCATTCTTCAAGGCTACCAGGCTACCTGCCTAACTGCCTGTCTAACCTGGGTTTTCCCTCACTGCGGTGCCGACTATCTTATGGCTCAACAAACCCAATGAACCCTGACGAACCCAATGAACCCACGTGAACCCTCACCCGCACAACCTCCGGTAAACCTCCAGCAGCTTTCCGGACTCGGTCTCCCAGTTGAATATTTTCGCCGCCTCCAGGGCATTCTTCTTCATAGCTTCGTAATCCTTCCCATCGCCCAGCACCCGGTTGATTGCCGCGGCAATGCTCTCCGGATCCTCGGGGTCGAACGTGCAGCCCAGCCCGTACCTCTCCACAACCTCCGTCAGGGCCGGGAAATCGCATCTGACCACCTCCATGCCAACACATATGATCTCACATAATCTAAGGGAGGTCCGTGACGGGACCACGGCTTCAGTAACAGCCACCGCCTTTAGATGCCGTCTCTCAGCGTCCTCCAGGCCTGCTTCCACCGCCTGTGGGGCATAGCATAGAAGCCGCTTACCATTTCGCCCTCGGGCACATTATAAGCAACCACAGCGTTAAGAAGAATCTTTGCACCGTTTCCAACTCTCACGCCATTTGAAATGGTAACCCCTGCTCCAAGCCAAACATCCTCTCCTATCTTCGCACTTCCGCAGACAGAAGCCTGAGCCGCGATCAGCGTTCTTCGACCGACTTTCGCGTTATGTGCTATGTGTACCTGGTTATTAACCTTCACGTCATCTGAAATAATGGTAGAATCGCCCGGAAAAGTGGCTCGAGCAATTGTACAGTTAGCACACATTTCAACTCTGTCTCCCACAATGACATTGCCCATATGCAGCCATTTTCGGACTGTCTTTCGCGCTCTATCCTGCTCAAACCGAAAACCATCAACTCCGATACATACTCCGGCATGGATTATGCAATCGTGCCCTATTTGGCAATTACTATATATGCATGCAGCGGGATAGATATAAGTTCTCTCACCTATGACGACGTCATCAGAGATGCAACAGTTGTGCATTATCTTGGTGCCATCACCAATGGTTACATTCACACCGATATGCACATTCTCGCCGATGTAAACGTCATTGCCAAGCCTAGCATCTTTACCAATAGTTGCCGTTGGCGATATTCCCTGCTGCCGGACAAGGAACTGGTCGCCATAGAAAGCATCCTGTACATCCATCATGGAATTGAGCACATCACCGACGACGATATAGATATTCTGGGGGTACCTTTCACAGAGTTCAACCAGGTTTTCTGGAATGAGGATAACTGCGTTTCGCAGTTCAGCGAGTATCTCTCCGTATGTTAGATTCTTTACAAAAGCGACCCTGTTTCGGATGTAATAATCGACAGCGCAGGTGCCGGTCAGCTTCACTTCCTCAGTCGGGCCGCCGACTATCCTCCCATTTACCATGCTAGCCAGTCTGGTAAGGCTGATCTCTTTGCCTGTGCTTGCGCTTGCGTTCACTTCATTATCCATCTCACAACCTCGAAGGATTCCGCATATTGAACACCTATTTGAGTCCCCCGTACCCGGGCCAGACTCATTATGAAGTCTGCGGTTGCGTACGGCTTACGGGCCTGTGACTTATAACACTGCAATGCAGCGACCTTCCTGTTCACATGCCCTTCCTCCAGCACGGTAAACAGATGGGTGCTGAAGGTCAAATTATTGTAGGGCATCTCATAACCTATCATCGAGGTCTTCTTAAAGGCACGAAAGCCCTCCCGGGAGACCGTTTGATGGTCCTGGTGAGTGTCATTGATAGAGGGGAGCAGTACAAGTTCCGGCTTGAGGTCATTTCCCAGGGCGACCATATCTTCGAGTATATCCTGCCGGTAGGAGGGGAATTCCCGCACCGGATAGTTGAACAGGACCAAATGCTTAGGCGGAATACCCAGAACCCGTGTAGCCTCGCGGACTTCCTGCTCGAGTATGTCCGTGGGCATTCCTGCGGGCACCGATTTCCTGGCCGAAGAAAAGGAAATATAGTAGACTTCCTTGCCTTCGCCGACCCATTTGCTTATAGACCCACCGCAGCCGAATTCTCCGTCATCGGTATGCGGGGCCAGGACCAGTGTTCTTTGAAAGTCAGTCGGCATTTTTGCCTCCATCCAGCATATACGAAGTCATGTGGTTGCTGTTATCAGAATCCTTCATCGCCGGTCGATTCACCCTCGGTTGCCTCGAGTTCCCGAGCTTCGGCATCAGGACTCACACCTTCTTTGCTAACTGCGGGTGCCTTTAACTGTTCCTTAATGGACGCCTTGCTGCTATTAAACTGGTCCACTGTCAAAATGTCAAACGTCTTATCATGCAAGAGGATTACAGCTTTCTCGCCGCAGTCACCTATACCATCCAGAGAATGGTTATGGTTTATGATTATCGTCTTTCCCTGCTTCAAAGATAAGATGTAGTCCCAGGTGGGCCTTGAGATGCTCTTGACGTCATCAACCTTTACCAGCGCATAAGCCGCCTGGGACCGTATGAACGTGACCAGCATCATCAAGAACACCAGGCGAGGGTCCACACGACCCCAACTATCGGGCTTTTCGATATTTATAAGGTCCGTGGCATTTTTCTGGAAAAGCTCTGCCATGTCCGTATTCCGGATTACGTCCCAATAGTCCTCCCGGCTCAGATCACTGAGGCCGAGGCTTTCCGCAAAGCTGATATCGGCAAATGGGAAATCTGCGCCGATATAGGCAATTCCTGATTCCGGACTGAGGTTGAGCTTCCGGAAAAACGCGTCTAACGTTAACCCCTTCTGCATCACCAGCGAGTATACAGAGTCACTATCGAGATGAATCAGCTTGCCACTTCGTCTCACTCCATCCTGCGGCTGAGAGAACTCGGCAACATATCGCTTGTACCTCAGGACTTGCGGATAAAAACGATTTATACCGGTAATGGAAGTGGCCAAAGCGCGCAGGTTGGTGAAGGCGAACTGTAGCGCAACAACATAAGCAATGACCCCTGCCCATCCCTCTCCCGTTCTCAAGACATCGCCGATTAATACTACCAGAACCAGGCATAGGCCCACAGCCATCAGGACATTGCTTACAAAATCACTCTTGGGCCCTCCGGCCAGCCAGCCTTTAAAGGACTCGTAATAGGAGGCGGACTCCTCCCTGGATTTCCCGGCCACGTTTCTATCAAATACACTGCTGTCCATGGTACTGGGAAACTTCGGAGTATCGCCGAGGATTTTCTTCTTAGCGCTGGACTCTTGCGGCGAATATTCCTCTCTCAAAACCGAATACCTGGCCACATCCCTGCTTATACGATACTGAAAAATGAGAGTAGCCAGAGCCAGCCCACCGATGATGCTGGTCAAAAAAGGATTGATGAAAAGCAGGGCAGCCGCGGCAATTAGGGAAATAACTGCCGGGCGAACAGTCATCAATGACATGCGCAGAACCCGGCCGCATCTCAAAGATATCCCACCGGCCAGGCTTGCTATTTTGGATTTTTCGTACCTCTTGTTGAATCGCGGGTTAAATCTATTTCTGAAGTAAATGCCGAATACCCTCTGCGAACAGAACTTGCTGTAGTCAAAGCCAATATCAAGCATCTTCAAACGGGAGACCAGCAACAGCCCTGCCGCTATAACAAAAAAGAGGAGCACACCCAGGGCCACGTAAACAAAAGATATGGCTTCAGGGTCCAGGGTGAACCTCCAAACAGTGAAGGTCGCACCTCTTTCCAGGAGGTTAATATACTGGAGTATGAGTGCAATGGCCGACGCCTGCATGAACGTGCCGATTGTTTGTACTGTTATGATTAGTAGTGCTTTCTTCCTGAACCTGAACAACGAGTCCGTCAACAACCATTTCGTCGTGTGCAGGTAGTCTCTAATGGAAGCAATCAATTTGGGCATATCTTTCTTGCCATCTCAATCAGTTCATTTGCGAATAGGTGATGATCAGTTTCTGCGCAAGCGAAGCCGTCGGTTCCGGGCCTTTACATATGCAACCGACTTCTTGAGGGCTATAGATAATCCCTCCTCCTTACTTAACCTAATGAACTGCCGCAAATTGTCTGCCCGCATCACCACGCGGGCAAGCTGTAGAGGAAGTGTCACCGGCCTGAGACCATCAGGCACTCCCCGCCTGCCTCTTCTCCCCATCTTCTTCGGCGGTCGTGCCCCTGCCCTTTCCTCTTCGTACTCATCTCGCATGAAGTCAGTCTGGTGGGCCACAAAGTCGGCGGCAGCAACAGGGTCTATCGGCCGTACCGGTCTGCGGTAAACTTGCATTAAGGTTTCGGCAACCGCCCTAGCGTCATGGTACCGCTCCACGAACGCACGTCCCCGTTTGCCATAAGCCGCAGATTCCTCAGGGTTATCCAGCAGATGGCGCAGCACACCGGTTATGTTGTCGGGGCTGGCAGAAACAAGCGGACTGGGGTAAGGGAGATAATGGCGTAGATGACTGCTGATATATGAAACGACGCATTTGCCCAGCGCCATGCCTTCCACGGCCAGAACACCATACCAGCCGGTACGAAGTGAATCGACAATGATTGTTGCTTTTCGATACAGCGCCATGGCCTCTTCATGTGGAATATCCTGAATGAGATGAAATTCGAAGGTGTAGCCTGCGCTTCTCAGTTCTTCAACGGCAGCAACCACATGCTTGGTCCCCTTGGCTATGTCTCTGGAGGGAGCATGTACTACTACGGCAATACCCTGTCCTTCGTCTTCTGTCGTAATGCTGTCCAGCGTATGGAGTTCAATCGCCCGTGGGACGATCAGCGCATCGGGAACATAGCATTGTAGCTCGGAGTCGGGAACGAAGACGCCGTCACAGACCCCGCACACGAAATCGCGAAAGGCCCTCTGATCTTGTTCATTGAAATAGGTCGGCATACCTTTGATTATTCGCAGTGGAGCATTACCGGGCCTACTGTGACGCCAGTATTCAGCCGCCCAGTTGTAAGGCGAGGTCAACCTATATACGGAGTGCATCCGAACCTCTGATCCGCGAAAGTGAAAGAAGACACGTTTTCCCATCGCCTTGAGCAGCAGGAGATCGAGACCGGCGGGAAAGCTAAACCTCGCATTATATAGAAGCGACCGGGCATGAAAGTGGTATGTTTTGTAAGAACCTAGTCCCTGGACGTCAAAGTAACTCTTCGCCGAGGACAGAGAATGTGGCTGGCGGAATATAGTGGTGTCCGAAGCATACCCGAAACGATTCCGACCGATGGCGGCAGACCTGCCCTCAAATCCAAGCTTGACGAGTGCTCGGGCCAGAGTGCCGGGTTGATTGGCAGAGTGCTTGGGCAGGTGAAGTATGGGCTGCACGTCTGCGGCAGGCGCCAGACTGTAAACCACTTCGTCTCGAGAAATTATCCGGTCATAATAGGAAAAGATGACTTTCTCCTGCTCTTCCCAGCAGAAACGCTGCGCCAGAAGGGAGCCCTGCGCCGCGGTGGGCAGACCCTGGGGGAAACGAGCGAGTGCCTCTTTCACCGCCCCGGCAAAGCCTTCAACATCTTCCGGTCGAAACGTCACTCCGCAGTTGTTCTCGGCCAGGAAATCAGACATGGCAGTAGTAGCAGTGCTGACTATGGGCAGGCCGGCATGCAGGTATTCAAAACACTTACCGGTAAAAGCAAGATCCGTATTACCATAAACGGCAAGCGGAACGATACCTGCGGTTGCTCCCCTGAGGAACGACGATACATCGCAACTGGGAACGTAAGGGTGAAGGTGAAGGCGGGACGAAACTCCAAGCCGTTCAGCAGTCTTGCAAAGCTCTTCCAGGTATTGGCCCCTGCTGTTTGTTACCAGTGCCATGTGCACCCCCGGCAGGAGAGAAAGCGCTTCCACGGCATAGTGTAGACCTCTGGCAGACTTCACATTTCCGGAGTAAACTAGTAAAGGAATATCTTCCTCGATAACCAGGGCACGGCGGATGGGGGTGGGATAAAAGGGGTCGAAATCGGCCAGCCGTGGAGTGTTGAATACTACTCCGGGTGGGGCAACTCCGTATCTGTCTGCCATGAGACGCGACATAATGGGAGATACACAGGTAAGCGCATCTGGTTCAGCAATGTGCTGTTTCTCCATCGATAAGTAGGCAAGCCTCTTCGCTTCGGGGATATGTGTATAGCCCGCCACATACTCGTGAATATCGTAAATCCAGCCCGTGCTCCCGACCAGGCCCGACTCTCGCAGCCTGGCACCGACAGGAAGCCCCACCGTATCATGCGTATGAAGGAGGTCGTAGGTCTTGCCACCTAAGGCAGCCAGATATTCTGAGGCTAGCGTATCACCGAAATACTCAATTGTGTCCTGCGCTCCGAGCAGAAGACCTTCCTCGGGCATGGTCTTCATAGGATTCGAGACGAGAGTAATTCGAAACGGAAAGCCTTCAACTATTCTCTTCTCAGGCAGATTATTGAGTCCGAATAGATGCACTCTATAGCCCCGCTTGCTTAGGCTGCCGGCCGTCTTCAGTACTCTTGAGTCTCTTATGACGCAGTTTGCCACAATCATGGCAATGGAATAGTCGGAACGCCGCAGGTAGTCTTCATCAAACGAATGCGCCATGCCTATCCTTCCCTTTCATTTCCCGATCTGGCGGCGCCAAAGACGGACAGATTCGCCTGGTCACTTTTTATGCCAGACGCCAAGAAGATGACCGTTCGCTCGCTCAAACTGAAACGCGAAATCTCCAGACCCAGAAACAAGGAACCGTATCTCTCACTAACCGCTTCTTCAGTGGGGAAGAATCTCACGTGCGCAACGGCGTCAGAATCCGGAACTGAAAACACGACGCTTCTGCCCGCTGGAATTCTACTCAGCAATGCAACGTCATTTTCCAGATGCTCGAGTAGTTCCAGCATCAAAATTAGGTCATATTCCGACTTCTCTAGAATATCGGTACGGAACACATCGGCCTTAATGAAGGTAGCCGATGGGCATCTCTTTTTTGCGATCTCTACAGCAACTCCACTGAAATCAACCCCGGTATACTCGATAGAAGGGCACTGCCGCAGCAGGTACTCCGCAAACTGTCCCGGACCACAGCCTATATCAAGGATGCGCGCGTAACAGCCCTGCTTAATTCTGCTGACCACTTCATCCCATAGGATAGAATAAACTGAGTCATCTCCGGCCTTCGAATACCTACGGGATTCCCGGTAGATATCGTCATAATATGCCGCAGACGCTTCCGGGCTGTGCAACTCTGAAGATTCCCGAGAACGCCGACGCATCTCATTGGCCATTGCCCTGATGCCTAGCGATAGCTCACGAGCGTCATCTTTCGCCATGGCGCGCTCCATAATCATGCTTGCCCGGCTTATGTCACCGACACGCCACAACACTCGGGCCGCGAAAGTGGCACCTTTGAGTTCCTCGAAAAAGGACTCATGCTCCCCAAGTATGCTATTGACCAGTTCTGCAGCCTTCTCCCACTGCATCTTATCGGCAAACAACCTGGCCAACTGAAGGTGCAGATGATTGTTAGTGAGACCCCGTTCCTGAGCGCTGACCAACAGGTCAATCGCCTCATCCAGCATTCCTTGAGTACTATAGGCGGCGCTCATTTGCGTATACGCGTGAGCAAGGTCATCTTCCTGCGCAGTCACCTTCGCCCGCCACCACTTCAGCGCTTCGGTCCAGTCTTTTCGTTTCATGGCTGCCCTGGCAAATTGGGTCAACGCCTTTCCATAGATGGGGTCCTGGGGAGGCACCTGCTCCAGAAACGCTTCTGCCGCTTCCCGCTCACCGGCAGCATATTGCTTCACGGCATCCTTTAGCCTGGTCTCCGGCTGAAGCTTAGCCCGAAGCCTGGCATTCTTGTCTCTTAGCGCTTCAACTTTGCGCTGCAAAGCTTCGATCCGCTTGTCTTTCTTCTCGACCTCACCCTGCAAAGCTTCAATCCGTTTATCCTTCTCATGAATGTCCGCCTGGAGTTTTGCCCTGTCCCTTGCGAAAGCAACGGGGTTCAGCGCTATCCTCAGGTATTTGACGCTCTTTCCAGTCATCTACAAAAACTACCTGCAGGGCACTCCCTTCCGCCTAATGGTCCGGGCTTGATTGCTCTCACGTTGGGAGTTGAACACTTCCCGCTCACTCTTGTCGCCTACAGGAGGGCCCAATACTAACCAACTAACATGGCCTGGTACCAACAATAACGATAATCATCATGCTATGCTCTACCGCTCTGTAAATCTGCTGACCTCGTCTACTACCTCGCCAATCTGCTCCTCGTTCAACTCGGGGTACAAGGGCAGCGAAAGCACCTCTCCCTGGGCACGCTCGCTTTCGGGGAAGTCGCCCAACTTGTGTTCCAGATACCTGTACACCTCCTGGAGATGAAGTGATAGGGGATAATAGACCATGCTGGCGATGCCCTTCGCTTCCAGGTATTTTCTGAGTTCGCTGCGATCCAGGGTGGAATCGGTGACGCGGATGGTATAGTAGTTACAGGAGGACTTGCAGTACTCCTCAACATGTAGAGGCCGGATGATGTCAATCGAGCCCAGCAACCGGGTATACAGTGCCGCTTTACCGCGGCGTAGTTCGTTCCACCTGTCAAGGTGTCCAAGCTTCACCCTGAGAACGGCGGCCTGGAGGGCATCAAGACGGCTATTGAAGCCGTGCATGACATGCCGGTAGCTCGCTTTTGAGCCGTGCACACGGAGCATCCTGACGTTCTCGGCGATCATCGAGTCATTGGTCACCACCATGCCCCCGTCTCCATAAGCCCCCAGGTTCTTGGAGGGGAAGAAGCTGAGACAGCCGGCGGCACCGAGGGAGCCGACTTTCCTGCCTTTATATTCCGCGCCGAGAGACTGGGCGCAGTCCTCTATTACCTTGAGGCCATGCTTCTCGGCCACCTTGAGTATGGGGTCCATATCCGCCGGCTGTCCGTACAGGTGAACCGGGAGGATGGCTTTTACCCGGGATTGAGATTTAGATTCGACGACCTCCCGGACCTTCTGAGGGTCGATATTGCAGGTCCCGGGGTCTATGTCCACGAACAACGGCGTGGCACCGCAGCTAACTATGGCCTCGGCAGTGGCGATGAAGGTGAAGGGCGTGGTGATCACCGCGTCGCCGGGCCAGATGTCACAAGCCAGAAGTGCAAGGTGGAGGGCATCCGTGCCCGAGGCCACCCCGATAGCGTATTGGACTCCAAGGTAGGCGGCCAACTCTGATTCCAGGGCTTCCACTTCAGGGCCGAGGATGTAAGTGCCTCGCTCGATGACCCTGCCGACTGCTTCATCGACTTCCCCTTTGATTGAGGCGTACTGGGCTTTCAAGTCAACCAAAGGGATTTTCACTCGCCACCCCTGACAAGGTCAACTGCGTTCTTAAGCTCTGTAAAAACCTCCTCCAAAGAGGGAGGTTTCCCACAAAAGTCATGCTGCTCGGGATTTCCTCGCGGATGGTAATGCCAGTCGAGGAGATTGTCACAGCCAAATCTGCGCTTATCTTTGCTGATAAGGGCATAGCTTTGCCGCTTGTTTTCGTCATTGTAATAAACTTCCACAAAGAGTTCACGAGATATAGTGACCCTGAGACTATATTGAGTGAGCCTAAAATAGCGCACTTCAACTGATGCCTCAGGAAATAACCTTGCTGCCTGTTCCTTGACAGACGCAAAATGCCTATCTAAACCGGTAATAGAATCACCCCTTAACTGCCAAGCCGTCCTTCAGTTCTTTTAGCAGTGAAAGCCATTTCCTCTTTTCCAGGCAGAAGCCTTCCCATTCCATATAATCCTTTTCCAGTGAATAAGAGAAGGGGTCACCAAGCAGCTTCTCTTTCCAGGCCTGCTGAAAATCTTCGAAGCTCATCCCATACTTTGTTTCAAATTCAACAATTCGAGCGTCACATTCCTTTAATTTGGCAGAAATGTTCTCAGCCAGCAAATTCAGCAACTTATCCTCCCTGGTTTCTCCAGGAATGACGTCCAAAATACGCATAACGTTATCAGGAAGAGTTATTACGGACATTTCACTCATCTCCTACCAAAAAGATTTCCATTTCACCTCTTTTCTGGTAAATTTTACCACATCCGGAGCATCGAGCTTGAGTATCTTGCCCGAAATCAAGCTTTTGCCCGCATTGGCAGACCCAGCCGTGAAGCTGAGATGGATTTCCGTACACTAATGCGTGGTCTGGCACGTCCTTGGTAACCACCGCACCGGCCCCGAGGAAGGCATAGCGACCTATGATATTGCCGCAAATAATAGTGGCGTTGGCGCCGATGGTGGCGCCTTGTTTGACCAGGGTTGGTTTAAATTCGTGCCTTCGTGGTATGTGACTGCGGGGGTTTATAACATTGGTGAAGACGCAGGAGGGGCCGCAAAAGACCTCGTCTTCAAGCGTCACGCCCTCGAAAACGGAGACGTTGTTCTCAATCTTCGCGTTGTTCCCTATGTTGACGCCTCTGCCGATGAAGACGTTCTGCCCGATAACGCAATTTTCGCCGATTGTGGTATCCGGCATGACGTGGGAGAAATGCCAGATTTTTGTCCCCCTGCCAACCAGGCACGGTTGCTCCACGATGCTGCTTTCGTGGACGAAGAAGTCCCTGCGGGCATCGCCCAAGGAGATGAGTTTGCCCATGGCCTGGAGCGACTCCTGGCAATGATGGAGCACCTGCAGTACCTGGAGGCCCTTGTGACCGTCCACCTTTGGCCGTCTTCGTGCCCGGATGCAGTCGATGAAGTCCTGACATTCTATCCGCAGGGGTTCGTCTGCAGGTACAGTAACAGGCTCCGCCTCCTTCCGGCGAGGCACGGGTTTCCTGTCAAGCCATTCAATCTCGTGGCTATAGAGGAGCAGCTTGTCCCGGGGACTGGTGTCGTCAAACATGACCATCTTTTTATCGCCAACTACCACGAGCTTTTGCTCCTTGTAAGGGTGAAGCCAGCTGACAAAGATATGGGCCCTGATGCCGTTATCGAAACCGAGGGTGGTCAGGGTAACATCGGCAATGTCCCGATTGAGATAGTAACCGCCATGGGCTGAGATTTCCCGGGGCGTCTCGCCAAGGAGAAGCAGGATGATGGAGATATCATGGGGGGCGAAGCTCCAGAGTATGTTCTCTTCGGTACGGAACTTGCCCAGATTCAGCCGGTTGGAATAGATGTACTGGATCCTGCCCAGTTGTCCGCTATCGACAAGCTGTTTGAGCCTGCCGACGGCGGGATGATATTCCAACAAATGGCCGACAAGCAATATCCTTTTCTGTTTTTCGGCCAGCGCAACAAGCTCTTCCCCCTGTGGAACCTCCAGGGCCAGCGGCTTTTCCACCAGAACGTCTTTCCCGGCAAGCAAAGCTGCTTTTACCATGGAGTGATGGAGGACGGCCGGAGTGGCGACAACCACCCCTGCTATTTCCCGATTGTCAAGGACGCGCTGAAAGTCGGTCTCGGTATTGACATGGGCATAGTGTGACCTGAAACCCTCCAGGAGTCCGGGGTCGGCATCGCAAATTGTATGGAGGGCACCCAGTTCGGCGAAGTTGCGCACCAGGTTCTTTCCCCAGTAGCCGCAGCCAGCAACAGCGATGTTCCTATTCACGTTACCTGCTCCCTTGCTGCGGCAGGAGGTTTCGCGCTTGAGACCCTGCCACAGCGTACTTTGCTTATCCTGCCGGCGGTCGCCACGCAGCTAGCCTTCCTTTCGCTCTCTCACTTCGCATATCTCCGCCATGTGGAAACGGCACCACGCGTATATTAATATATTATAAGTAAGAACACCGGCTGTTACAAGGAGTTGAGGCCCTTGTAGATCTGCAGAAGCTTCTGCTCTTCATTATCCCAGTTGTACCTGGTGAGGGCGGCGTGGAGGGCGTTACGTCCGAGCCTTTCCCTTAGCTGTGGGTCATCCCTGAGCGTGGCGATGGCCCTCTGCAACGACTCCTGGTTGTATTCTGCCGTCAGACCTACTTCCTCCTGTTCCGTCAGGTCGCCCGAATAGGTGCCCCTGGTGCAAATAATGGGCCGCCCACAGACCATGGCCTCGAATTGCTTGTTGCCCAAGCCGATCCTGTTATTGAGATCCTCGGGGCTGACCATCATGAAAACGCAGTCGGCTCTACTGGTCATGGCTATGACTTCATCGGAGGGCACTCTGCCCAAGAAGGTCACACCGGGCGTCCCGGAACATTCTTCCGTGAGAGCCTCAACATAGGCCGGCTGACCAGCGCCTCCGATGAGACAGCGGACACCCGGCAATTCTCCTGCCGCCCGAACAAGCATGGGGACCGCCCGGCCCCGGTGCAGCACGCCGATATAGAGCAGGGTGAAATCCTCGTTATGGGGAGGCCGGTACTCCAGGCCCTGCAACGGCTTACAATTCATAACTATCGTGACGGGCTTGCCGGTTATAGTGGCGAAGTATTTCCTCTGCGGTTCACAAACATTGATAATCCTGTCAACCTTCCGTAGCAGCCGCTTCTCCAGCCAGAGGAAGCAGGAGGCAATCCAGGAGGGCAAGTGCCTGGCCACCATGTAACCGTAAATCTCGTGGGCGTCATAGATAAGGGGCAGCTTTGTTTTCCGTTTGAGGGCGACGCCGGCAAGCAGCGTATCCAGGTCGTGGCAGTGTATGACGGAAAATCTCTCTCTGCGGTGCAATCTGAGGCCGTGGCGGCACATCTGCCACTGAGACAACAGCAGGTTGAGTCCGTTCCAGACCAGCGTAAAGGGTCGGACAAGCCTGTTGCCCCTCCCGAGCGGCCGGGGCGGCCGCACCCTCTCGATGTTTATGCCGTCGAGCACGCTCCTGGCAGGGTGCTCCCTCTCCCGGTCACGGGCCAGCACAGTCACCTTATAGCCGACGTTGAGCAGGGACCGGGCCTCGGCGTAGACCCGGGGGTCGTGGGTGAAGGCATTTGAGAGGAGCATGAGCACATTCATTGGGTTTTGTTGGATTCGTTTGGTTTGTTGAGCGCGTTTTGTCTGGATATGGCCCTGAGGAGGGGGGCGACCTTCATGAAGTTGGGCCTGGCTCCGACAACAAGGAGTACTTTCATGGTTGAGTATATTATAGAAATTATACACTCTTTTTGCCCGGCAGAGAACCAGCGCACCTCAGGCAGTTTTGGGTCATTGTCAACCGAGACCGGTGGGTTTGTCCCGCTGCGATGCGGGATTCCCGGCTTAGCCGGCATTGAGTGTGTTGGACTTGCTGAGGTTGCCGGGTTCGCTGGGTCTACTCACCGAGGCGGGCTATGTTGTCGCCTTTCAGGGCCCGAGTTACTCCGCGTGTGTCGAAGACCAGGCTGGAACAGGTTACTATCTGCTGCAGGTCATAAGAGCTGTGGTCGGCGGCTATGACGACGCAGTCCATGGCGGCCAGGCGTTCATCGCTGAGTTCCACCGATTGCATGTCGCCGGCGGGCATAGGGATTTGAGGTATGAAGGGGTCGTTGTAGAAGGCCCGGGCGCCCTTTTGACGGAGGAGTTGAATTATCTTGAGGGCGGGGGACTCCCTGGTATCGGACACGTCTTTTTTGTAGGCCACGCCGAGGACGAGGACTGCGGCGCCGTGCAAGCTTTTGCCCCTGGTGTTGAGGAGGTCGGCGATGCGAAAGACGACGTGGTACGGCATGTGCTCGTTGATTTCGGCGGCGAGCTCGATGAACCTGGTATGGAAATCGAACTCGCGGGCCTTGTTGGCCAGGTAATAGGGGTCGAGCGGGATGCAGTGCCCGCCGACGCCGGGTCCGGGATAGAAGGGCATGTAGCCGAAGGGCTTGGTGGAGGCGGCGTCGATGACCTCCCAGACGCTGATGCCCATCCTCTCGCAGAGGTGGGCAAGCTCGTTGACCAGGGCGATGTTCACGCTGCGGAACACGTTCTCAAAGACCTTGGTCATGGCCGCGGCCTCGGGGCAGGAGACGGTCAGCACGTTGTCCACAATCCGGGAGTAGAGAAGCCGGGCCAGTCGGGTGGACTCCGCGTCAATGCCGCCCACGATTGTCGGGGTGTTCTTGACGTTATACTCGCTGCTGCCGGGGTCGACGCGCTCCGGCGAATAGGCCAGGTAGAAGTCGGTGCCGCAGCGCAGACCGGATGATTCCAGCCTGGGCAGGATGATCCCCCTCGTGGTGCCCGGGTAGGTTGTGCTCTCCAGCACCACGAGCTGTCCGGGCCGGAGACGCTGGGCTATCTCCTCCGACTCTTGGATGACGTAGGACAGGTCCGGGTCTCTGGTGGCGGTGAGGGGGGTGGGGACACAGATACAGATGGCGTCCGCCTCCCCCAGACGGCCCTGGTCCGTAGTGGCCTCCAGTAGTCTCGCCGTCACTACGGCGGACAGGCTTTCGTGGGAAACATCGGCGATATAGGACTCGCCCCGGTTGACCGAGTCCACGTTACCCTGCCGGATGTCGAACCCCAGCACCTTGAAGCCGGCCTGCGCAAACGTCACGGCCAGAGGAAGGCCGACATAACCGAGCCCGACGATACCTACTGTTGCTGAGCCGTCCCGGATCTTCTGTTCGAGTCCTGGCAAAGCCACCTCTCTTTCTAGGCCCGCTACTGCTAGTTTACCACAATGCAGCCCCTACCAGGTGCAGGTCTCTTGTAACAGACGCAATACTGATACGCCCCTGAGGCAGGAGCCAGGAGCGGCCTCAGCCGCTATACTCGAAGATCTTCACGGCGGGCAGGCTCTCGCCATCTACCCGCGCCGTGGCCCCGGATGGGTGGACCAACTCGTAGCCGGTCATCTCCTCAAGGGGTATGGGGCTCTTCAACTGACTGGTGCCTCCTATCGCGTAGTTGCCGGGTTCCTGCTCTGCGACGTAGGCCTCAGCCTCTTCATAAGAGGAGAAGGACAGTTGATCTTCGATCAGCTTGACTCTGAATCCGTCCACAGTCATGCGCTCTTCATAAGCGACGACCACCGCTTCGGTGGCTGCAACGGCCCGACCGTCGAAGCTATAGAGCCTGGCGGCGGCCGACTGATAGTAGGCGGGATAGTGCAGGACCACCAGCTCCACCCTGTTATCTTCCAATACGCGGTAGTAGGTTTCGTAAAACTCATCCTTGTCGAGCCCGGCCCAGTCCACTATGGCGTGGAACTTGGAGAGAGGCGTTGCCATCATGTGGTCGATAGCGACATATCTGGAGCCTCTCTGATCGAGCTGTCTATTGGCGGCAGCTTCATCCTGCGCGGTGAAGAAGCGGGCGGCCTGGACAGCGCCGGCCTGGCCGGGATTGGAGTTGGGCAAGCGACGGGAAATCTGCATTATGAAGTAGCCGTAGTCCCACCACGACATCACCCCGTAGGCGGTGTCGGGATACTCGAAGTCTCCGCGCGGCAGATATGACTCGTAGTAGAAATCCGGGTCCGCGAAGGGCTCGGGGCTGTTGTCTCTCAACCAGACCAGCGAGCTGTACCATCCCTGGTCCAACCACCTGCCGATGTCGTGCGGTGATGAGGCAAGTGCTCTGGCCGGGGCGATATTGGGGTAGAAGACCAGGAAGAAAAGGACTATTGCGACCACCACGACCCTCGCCCAGACTGCGGTAGGCCGCACGGACGCTTTTTGCCTCGGTCTGTCCCTGCCTTTCCCCTTGCGCTTCTTGAACCGCCCGATCTCTCCCGCCGCCTCCACGGGCCGGGCCAGCAGTTGCTTCAGCCCGGCCAGGTCGAGCATCTTCCATGAAAAGTAACCTGTGAGCAAGGCCGCGTTTACCGCATAGTAGTAACCGAAGCGCCGCTGGCCCAGGATGGCGGTCAGCATAACGATGCTCCAGATTAGAAACAGGGTCTTGTCGGCACTGCGCTCCTTAACGGCGACATAGATAAGCATCGCCAGGGCCACAAACGAGATGAAGAAGGAAGTGGTGAAGTTGCCCCAGGCCAGGCTGAGGGTGATGGGATGCACCTCCAGGATGGTCAACGACACACCCGCCGGGAGGAAGATCCTGAACTGGCGAAGCATGTACTCAAGCTGAGAGGGATCGACGGCATAGAGAACCAGCACCCCTATGCCGACCAGGCCTAGCATCACCAGCGGATAGTACACAGGCTTCAAAGCTCTGCCGGCCATGAGTCGTGAGATAACGCTCAGAACTACGGGTATCAGTATGGC
>SL_5KL_010_SEDDRAFT_10000821_pt1 | contig 19542 bp, 15 predicted proteins | sample SodLakKL_010_SED_FD_9118 | JGI IMG/M metagenome (IMG submission 9118)
TGTCTCGCCGCTCTCGGGAGAGAGTTCCTTGACGGTCCGTTCCAAGACGGCAAATAGATCATCGTCCGTCTCGTCGATTCTCGCGATGCGGGGATGCCTCGAAGTCTCCCCGATGATCTCCGCCGACGGTCTTTTGGTCGCATACACCGCGACAAGCGCGGCGAGCACGCGGCATTCCCCCGTGATCACGACGGGTTCCGCATCGCATTCGAGAGAGACTGTCCGCGGGGTGATGATGAGCACATCCTCTTCGCAGTGTTCTTCGATCAGCCGGTGCTTCTTGTCGATGAGACTCTCACTGATGACGGTGTCGGCCCCGGCCATGGCGAACATCGCCAAGAAGCCCGGACTCGTGCCGAAGACCAAAGTGAGATAGTCCTTCAGATTCTCTTCGGCCCGTTTGGTCCGCCGGCTCAAGACGGCGTGTTGTGTCTTCATGTTGCGGATGACGATGTCGTGGGCCTTCGCGATGTGCGCGCATTGTTCTAGGACGGCGAGCGGGTTGTGGGTGTGGATGTGGACATGGGTCTTGTCCCTGTCTTGTTGGATGATGAGTTCCTCGCCTTTCCCGTGCAAGCGTTGCCGGACATCCCGTGCGCCCGATTCGTCCGTCTGCAAAGCGAATTCCATGTCGAAAGGGTTGTCGAAGAGGAAATCCTCTTCGTTCTCGAAATAGTTGCGTTTGGGAGAGAAGTCGAACTCTTTGCCGGCCTTGGGGACACCGAGCGCGTCGAGGAGAGCCGAAAAGAAGATCAACAGTCCCCATCCGCCGGCGTCGATGACTTTTCGTTCGCGGAGTTCGGGAAGCACCCGGGCGGTCTTCTCCAAAGAACGTTTCGCTTCCAGATAGGTGGATAGAAGCGTCGTCTCGAGCCCGTTCTTGTCGGCCGCTTTCGCTGCGGCCAAAGCGGCTTGGCGGGCGATGGTGAGGATTGTCCCCTCCTTGGGGTCCTCCACGGCTTCATAGGCCTTTTCAGCCCCTTGTCGCAAGGCTTTCTCCAACAGTTCCGCATCCGCCTTGTCGGCGGCATCGAAAGCTTCGGACATCCCCTTCAGATACTGGGCGAAAATCGCGCCCGAGTTGCCGGTCGAGCCTTCTTGCGCCCCCCGGTAGGCCAACAAGGCGACATCCGCGAGTCTTGACGATGCGGCCGATTGCATCGTTTCGACGGCGCTCTCGAGTGTCGCGAGCATGTTGTTCCCGGTATCGCCGTCGGGGACGGGAAAGACGTTGATCCGATTCAGACTCAGCCGTTTTCGCTCGAGTTCTTTCGCGGTCTCTTCGATCGCCGTCTTGAAGGTTTCGCCGTCAAGGTGTCTCAATACCATACGCTATGCCTCCCGCCGTGCACTCTATCGCTATTATCTCATAAAATCGCCTTCATGAACACCCAAACATCTCTTCTCGGCCGGAAAATTCCGTCCCGATGAAAAACGCTTGTCCAACGGATGACCAAAACGACCACAAGGTGTGTGCGGACCATGTTGAACGATGTGTTGTTAGTTGTTCTTGCCTTCATGTTGGGCTCCTTCCCGACGGGATACATTCTCGGGAAGCTTATCAAGAAGACCGATGTCAGGACCATCGGCACGCGCAATGTCGGCGCGATGAACACGTTCTTGAACGTGGGTTTCCTCGCGGGGCTCATGAACCTCGCCGTCGATGTCGGCAAGGGTGCGCTCAGCGTCGTCCTCGCCCGCGAATTGGGCACCTATGCGCACCTTCCCGCCATCGCCGTGTTCTTTGTCGTCCTCGGCCACAATTTCAGTCCCTTTCTCAAGTTCGCCGGCGGCAAAGGTTTCGGTCCGCTCGTCGGGACACTCCTCGTCGTCTCGCCGTTGACCATCCTCTTCGTCTACGGGATCGTCGGGCTCGTGTCCCTTGTCATCCGCGACTCGAGCGCGGGAAGTGGGATCGGTATGCTCGCGCTTCCCCTCGTCCTCTTGATACGGGAGGTGGAGACGGCCTTCGTCGTCGCTTATGCGGCCTGTCTCGTCCCCATCCTCTACAAGCACAAACGGGACTTTCGAGCACTCGTCCAACGCGGAAAGGAAGAAAAAGAACTTCCATGAGCATCCTCCACGCCCGAATCCGGGGCGTTTTTTCTAGCGTCACGGCTCAGGGGAGGTATGGAAAGTGCAGCCCATATATGATATACTAATAAGTTAGATAAATATGGTTTCGACGGTAATCTGTCGAACGGGAAAGGACTGTGGCATGACTGAAGGAATCATTCTCGCCGGAGGCCACGCCTCGCGGGCGGGCACCAACAAGATGATGCTCACCTTCCGCGGCAAGCCCCTCATCAAGGCCGCCGTCGACGGTATGCGTCCCCATGTGCAGCGAATCGTCGTCGTGACCGGTCACTATCACGATGAGATTGCGCGGCTCTTCAGGGATGATCCCTTGGTCGAAATCGTCAAGAACGACCGCTATGACGAAGGGATGTTCACTTCCGTGAAGACCGGCGTCCGTTCCGTCGCAGGGGATTTTTTCATACTCCCGGGCGACATCCCCGCCGTCGACAAGAGGACCTATGAAGCCTTGTTGGGCGGGGAGGGCATCATCCGCGTCCCGGTGTTCGCAGGAAGAAGGGGACACCCGATCCTCCTCGACAAGACGCTCAAGGACCCCTTGTTGGCCATGCCGGACGCAGCGGATTTGAAAAGCTTCCGGGATAGTCATCCCGTGGAATACATCGAGACGGACGATGAAGGCGTCTTGGTCGATGTCGACACCTTGGCCGACCATGAAAGACTCACCCGTTTCGAGAAGAGAGGAGAATGCTCGTGAAATTCACGAACTATCATCGGGCGCAATCGCTTGAAGACGCCCACAAAACTTTGCAGAAGGACAAGTCGAACACCATTGTCGGCGGAGGACTCTGGCTCAAACTCTCCCGACGGGAGGTCGACACCGCCGTCGACCTTGCCGGCCTCGACCTCGATCTGATCGAAACCACGGACAAGACCATCCGCATCGGGGCGATGACGACATTGACCCAAATCGAAGAAAGCGACACTTTGCGGCAAATCGCTTCGGGGATCCTTGTCGAAGCCGTCTCCGAGATCATGGGTCGCCAACTCCGGAATGTCGCCACCCTCGGCGGCAGCATCATCGGCCGTTACGGGTTCTCCGATTGCATCACACCGCTTTTGGCCTTGGACGCCCGCCTCGATTTCCATGAGCGGGGCATCGTTTCCTTACAGGATTTCTTGACCGAAAAAGGGAAAGTCGACGACATCCTGAAGGCCGTCGTCATCGACAAGACCAAAGCGAAGGGCTACTTCAAGAAAGTGAAGAAGACCGCCCACGACTTCCCGATTCTCAATGTCGCCGTCGTGAAGAGCGAAGACGGCACGCGGATCGCCATCGGCAGCCGCCCCGCCGTGGCCACGTTGGCCCAAGCGGCCATGGACCACCTCGCTGCCGCCACGACCATCGACAAAAAGACGATCACCCAAGCGGCACGGATCGCCAAAGAGTCCTTGAAATACAGCACGAACCACCGTGCCGGTGCCGAATATCGCGCCCACCTCGCCGAAGTCTACACGCGACGGGGCCTCATGGAGGTGAACGGTCTTGAAGATTGAAATGAACATCAACGGCCGCAAACGCATTTTCGACATCCGTCCCGACGAATTGCTCGCCGACACTTTGCGCCGCCATGACTACACGAGCGTCCGCAAAGGCTGCGACACCACGAGCTGCGGCGTCTGTACGATCCTCATCGACGATGAACCTGTCCCTTCCTGTGCATATCTCACCGTCCGCGCCGAAGGAAAAAAGATCACGACGGTCGAAGGTATCGCGGAAGAAGCGGAACGTTTGGCCGGATGCTTCGGCGACGAAGGCGCCGACCAATGCGGCTTTTGCAATCCGGGCATCGCTTTGAGCGTGCATGCTTTGAAACTGAGTGCAAAAGCCCCCACCGAGGAGAACATCCGCCATTATCTCGTCGGTCATCTCTGCCGCTGCAGCGGCTATCAATCCCAAGTCAAGGCGATCAGACGATATCTGGGTGATACGACATGAAAAAGACGAAAACGGTGAACCAAAGAATCCGTTCCATCGACGGGAAAGGCATCATGATGGGCCGTGCCGCCTATACGGACGATTTCGCCCCGAAAGAGGCCCTCGTCATCAAGGTGCTCAGGAGCCCTCATGCTTTCGCACGCATCAAAAGCATCGACAAGAGCAAGGCCGAAGCCCTGCCCGGTGTGGAAATCGTCCTCACCCACGAGGATTTTCCCCGCAATCCCTTCACCCGAGCGGGACAAGGCTATCCCGAGCCCTCTCCCCACGACAAGTACGCCCTCGACGACCATGTCCGCTATGTCGGCGACGAAGTCGCCTGCGTCGCCGCCCATGACGAAGAGACGGCGGAAGCCGCCCTGAAACTGCTCGAGGTGGATTACGAAATCAAAGAGCCCGTGCTCGATTTCGAGAAGGCCAAGGGACATGCGAGTATCATCCATGCCGAAGAGGGCATCCACGAGATGTTCCCGATCGGTTTCGAGCCCGAGAAGAACGTCGCCGCGGCCTATCACATGGAAGTCGACGATGTCGAGAAACGACTCGCCGAAAGCGAGGTCACGGTTACCTCCTCCTTTTACACCCAAGCACAATCCCACACCGCTTTGGAGCCGCACACGGTGAACGCCCGGCTCGACTATCAGGACCGTCTGGTTCTCTATTCCGCGACCCAGACGCCTTTCCACGTCCGGAGGATCCTCTCACAGGCGTTGGAGATCCCTTTGAACAAGATCCGGGTCATCAAGCCCCGCGTGGGCGGCGGCTTCGGCGGCAAACAAGCCATCCACGGCGAAATGCTCGCCGCCATGGTCACCATGAAGACGAAGAAACCCTCACGACTCACCTATACGCGTAAAGAAGTCTTCGAAGCGACCTACACCCGCCATCCCATGCGCATCGACATGCGCCTCGGCGCGACAAAGGACGGCCGCATCACGGCGATCGATTGTTATGGGCTTTCCGACACGGGGGCTTATGGCGAACACGCCCTCACCGTCTTCATGGTCACGGGCAGCAAAGTCCTCCCCCTCTACAACAAAGTCGACGCCGTCCGTTTCCACGGCGATGTCGTCTACACCAACCGCGTGAGTTCGGGAGCCTACCGCGGCTATGGCGCCATCCAAGGCAACTATGCTCTCGAAAGCGCCATCGACATGCTCGCCGAAAAACTCGGCATGGACCCCGTCGAACTCCGGCAGAAGAACATGATCGCCGAAGGCGAGACCTCGCCCATCTTCGAGATCATGGGCGAAGGGACCGAAGGCACGGCCATGAACATGGAGACCTGCAAGCTCGACCATTGCGTCAAACGCGGCATGGAACTCATCGGCTACAAGGACAAATTCCCCCGCCGTGAAATCGGCAACAACAAACTGCGGAGCGTCGGCATGGCCATCGCCATGCAAGGTAGCGGCATCCCCTACATCGACATGGGGGCCGCCACCATCAAGTTGAACGACGACGGCTTCTACAACCTGCTTGTCGGTGCCACCGACATCGGCCAAGGCAGCGACACCATCCTCGCCCAGATCGCCGCCGAAGAGCTCGGCGTCGATGTGGAGAAGGTGGTCGTCTACTCATCCGACACCGATCTCACCCCATTCGATGCCGGGGCCTACGCCTCGAGCACGACCTATGTCAGCGGCAACGCCGTGTGGAAAGCGGCGAAGACCATGAAGAAACGCCTCATCGAAGAGGCGGCCCGTTCGCTCGGGGTGGAAGTGGAAGACATCGACTTCAGGGGGACCTCCTTCAAAAGCAAAAAAGACGGCGAAGAGCTGAGTCTTTCCGACCTTTCCAACACGCTTTTTTACAACGACGACCAAAAACAGCTCTCGGTCACCGAGAGTTACTACGGCACCAAGTCGCCCCCGCCCTTCATGGCCGGATTCGTCGAGATCGAGATCGACAAAGAGACTTGCGAATACGAAGTCGTCGATTATGTGAGCGTCGTCGATTGCGGTGTCACCATCAATCCCAAACTGGCCCAGGGACAAGTCGAAGGCGGCATCGTCCAAGGCCTCGGCATGGCGATGACGGAAGATGTGAAAATCGCCGCCAACGGCAAACTCGTCACCGCCGATTTCCTCAACTACAAGATCCCCACGGGCAAAGACATCCGCAAGCTCACCACGGAATTCGCCGCCAGTTATGAAGAAAGCGGACCCTACGGGGCCAAATCGGTCGGGGAGATCGGCATCGACACCCCGCCCGCGGCCATCGCGAATGCCGTGTACAACGCTTTGGGCGTGCGCATCAAGAGTCTCCCCATCACCCCCGAGAAGATTCAGGCCGCCCGCACGGAGAAAGACTGACAACCATCCACCGGAAGTGAGGTCACACCATGGACGAAGTCTATGCGAAAGTTCTCGAATACAGGAAGAAAGGGATGGACGGCGTTCTCATCACCGCCGTCGAGAAACGGGGCGAAGGCCCCGTCGAAATCGGCAAGAAACTGTTCGTCGGCGCCGACGGAGCCTTCTACGGCACCGTGGGCGGCGGCGCCTTGGAACACAAGGCCATCGAGACCGCCCGAGAGCTCATGAAGACCCGCGAGAACAAGCTCGTGCGTTATCTCTTGGACGAGAAGGACGCGGAGAAGAAAAAGCTCGACTACACGAACCTCCCCATGAAATGCGGAGGCATGGTCGCGCTCTTCTATGAGTTCACCGGCAGTCGGCGCCATGTCTACATCTTCGGCGCGGGCCATGTGTCCAAGGCCCTCGGCCGCATCCTGAAGACCCTCGATTTCCACCTGGTCGTGATCGACGACCGCCAAGAGGTGTTGGATGAGTATCCGTACGCCGACCGCCTCGTGGAGAGTTCGTTTGTGGATTTCTTGGACGATGAAGGTCTGAAAGAGGACTCGTTCGTCGTCGTCTGCACCCCGAGCCACAAACACGATTACGACGTCGTCGACCGGATCATCGAAAAAGGACTCGATATCCGCTATCTGGGCATGCTCTGTTCGGCGGCCAAACTGCGTGACTATCTCGTGCATCTCAAACAGAAATTCGGTGAAGACGTAAATCTTGAGAACTTCTATGCGCCCGTCGGTCTCGACACCGGCGGCGACAGCCCCGAAGAGATCGCCATCTCCATCACGGCCGAGATGTTGGCCGTCGCCAATGATAAGCGGGGCCATCTGCACATGCGGAAAAGCAAGCAAAGCGACAGCTGACGGAGGTGAAGAGATGGACTTACGCATCAAGAACGCAAAAGCCTATGTCGAAGGTGACTTCCTCTCGACGGACCTCTACATCGACAAGGGCCGGATCCAGCGCATCACAAAAGACGTCCTCCCCGCTCGAGAAATCTACGATGCGGCAGGCGACCTCGTCATCCCGGGGCTCATCGACCCCCACGTCCACATCTCTTTGGATCTGGGCGGCCATGTGTCGGCCGACGATTTCCGCTCGGGCTCTATCGCCGCGGCTTTCGGCGGCGTGACGACGATCATCGATTTCTTGGACCCCGTCGACAACCGCACGGATTTCGAAAAGGCCTTCGCCCGGCGACTGAAGCTCGCGGAAAAGAGTCTAGTCGACTATGCCTTCCACGCCACGATCAAGGACCTACGTGATGATGCGGAAGCCTTCGTCGAAGCGATGCGGAAGAAGGGCATCGTCACGTTGAAACTCTTCACGACCTATTCGGATTCCGACCGTCGCACGAAAGATGCGACCATCAAGAGACTCCTCGCGCTTTCCCGCAAAAGACATTTCCTCTTGCTCGCGCATATCGAAGCCGACAGGCTCATCCGTCTCGACGAGGATTTCACCCACGAGGATCTGCCGAAGAGTCGTCCCCGCGCCAGCGAGACGGAAGAAGCCTTGAAGCTCGCCCGCTTCGTCGAAGCGTCGCAAGGGCATCTCTACATGGTGCATCTTTCGAGCGGAAAGACGCTGAAACAATTGAACGAAGAACACCCTTCCATCTTGGGCGAACACTTCTTCATCGAGAGCTGCCCGCAATACTTCGCCTTCGACGAGAAGAGACTCGCCGGCGAAGAAGGGAAACTCTTCACTTTCGCTCCCCCTTTGCGCCCGAGGGAGGACAAAGAACTTCTTCATGCGCAGTTCGCCCGGATCGACACGATCGGCACCGACCATTGCCCCTTTTTGCGGAAGGAGAAGATGGAAGCCGACAGGCTCTCCACCATGCCGCTCGGCATCGGGGGCGTCGAACACGCCTTCGATGTGATGTATCACTATTTCGGGACCGAAGCGATCGAGCGGATGAGCGCGAATCCGGCGAAGATCCACGGACTCTATCCCCGAAAAGGCGTGCTCCGGGAAGGAAGCGATGCCGACCTCTTCGTCTACAAGCTCGAAGCGGGCACGATCGATACCTTCCACGGGGGCGGCGACCACACGGTCTACGCCGGCCACCCGCGGAAAGGACGCTTGAGGAGCACCCTCTCGAAAGGGCGCTTCGTCGTCCGGGACGGAAACGCCGAAGAGACCCGGGGAGAATATCTTGAAAGGGAGGCACCGTTATGGCAAAAGCACTGACGAATGTCACGATCTATGATTTCGTTCGTTTCATCGAGAAAGGGTATGTCGTCTTCGATGAAGAAATCCAAGAAGTCGGCAAGATGGAGGATTTCTTCGACAAGGGCTATGAGATCGAAGACAAGAGCGGCCATATCGTCATGCCGGGCCTCGTGTGCGGGCACACGCACATCTATTCGGCCTTCGCCCGCGGCTGGCCGAACGAGACGGCGATCGAAAACTTCAAAGACATCCTCGAACAACAATGGTGGCGTCTCGATGCCGCCCTCGAAGAAGAAGCGATCCACCTCTCCGGCATCGTCAACGCCGTCGACCACGCGAAAAACGGCGTCACGACGATCATCGACCACCACGCGAGCGGAGAGATCGAAGGCTCGTTGGCACGCTTGAAGGAGGCCGTCTGCACGGATGTGGGTCTCAGGGGCATGTTCTGTTTCGAGACGAGCGACCGTTTCGACGTCGAAGAAGCCATCCGGGAAAACAGCGCGTTTCTGGCTTTGGAGAAGACCCCCGCTTTCTCGGCCCATTTCGGGCTGCACGCTTCGTTGTCCCTTTCCGAAGCGACCTTGAAAAAGGTGAAAGCGGTCCTCGGTGACCATCCCGTCCACATCCATGTGGCCGAGAGTGCTCTAGACCAGGAGGATTGTGAGAAGAAAAAGTACGGTGAAAGGGTCTTGGAACGCCTCGACCGCCACGGACTTCTGAACGAAGGAAGCATTCTCGTCCATGCCTTGCACATCGACGAGAAAGAGGCCGACATCATCAAAAGGAACGGNTGTGTCGTCGCCCTCAACCCCTCCTCCAACATGAACAACGCCGTCGGCATCCCCGATTACCTCCTCTTCAAGGAAAAGGGCATTCCCGTCATCATCGGCAACGACGGCCTTTCGCTGAGCATCACCAATGAACTGCAGACTTTGATGTACGCCACCCATGTGAAAAACGGCGATTTCAACGCTTTCGGTCTCGATGATGTCGCCGCGGTGATCAAAACGACATACGACTATGCGAGCCGAAGGCTGGGCGTGAAGCTCGGCCGCATCGAGGAAGGCCACGCGGCCGACCTCCTCGTCCTCCCCTACACACCGCCCACGCCCATGGACAACGAAAACGCCCTCGGCCATCTCTTCTTCGGTCTGTTCTCCGCTTTCCGCCCGCAAGACGTCTATGTCGCCGGCAAAGAGATCGTCAAGGACCATGAGATCCACACGGAGGCGAAGAAACTCTATGGCCGCGCCAAACGGAGCGCCCAGAAGATCTGGGAAACCACGAAGGAGTCAGGTGATTGACATGGACCTCACTGTGAAATTCGACGGACTGGAATTGAAAAACCCCTTGATGCCGGCTTCGGGCCCGCTTGTCGGTGACACCGAGAAGCTCCTTTTCATGCGACGGGAGGCCGATGTGGGCGCCGTCGTCACGAAGACCGTCTCGCAAAAGGCCGCGAAAGTGCCCAAGCCCGCCATCTACGGCGACAAGCACTATGTCCAAAACAGCGAACTCTGGAGCGAGTTCGACCATGAAAAATGGGTCGACGAGTTCCTCCCCGCCTACAAGAAAGACAACGACCGACCCCTCATTGTCAGTGTGGGCTACACCAAAGAGGACATGGAAGTGCTCATCCCGAAACTGGATCCTTTCGCGGACGCCTTCGAGATTTCCACCCATTACGTCGGCACCGACCTCGCCGCCATCGGCGAGACGGTGAAGACCATCCGCCGCCACACCGAGAAGCCCGTCTATATGAAGATAAGCCCGCATCTTCCCGATGTCGAGGGCTATGCCGAGACCATCAAAGAGGCCGGTGCGAACGGGGTCGTCGCCATCAACTCGCTCGGACCGACCTTGAACATCGACATCGAGAAGCGCCGTATCGAATACGGCGGTGAAGACGGTTTCGTCTGGACGAGCGGACCTGTCATCAAGAATCTCGCCCTCGCCACGGTGAGAAAACTGAAGACCGCCGCGCCCGATCTCACTATCATCGGCGTGGGCGGCATCGCGAGTGCGAAAGACGTCATCGAGTTCCTGCTCGCCGGCGCCGATGCCGTGCAGATGTTGTCGGCCGCCCTGCTCAAGGGGAAGGATCTGTACAAGCGGATCATCGACGATCTGCCGAAGACGCTCGAAAAATACGGTTTCAAAAGCGTGCAGGACGTGAAAGAAACGACCCTCTCGCACAGTGTGAGCTATGAAGACGATGTGCCGACCCTCATCGAAGAAAAATGCATCGAGTGCATGCTCTGCAAGAAGGTCTGTCCCTATTTCGCCATCACGTTCGCAGAACGGATCACCTTCGATCCCGACGCGTGCACGAGTTGCGGACTCTGTGTGTCGGTTTGCCCCACGGACGCCATCAAGATGGAAAGGCTCGGGTGAAGACCATGCGTATCGAAGGAGACATTTCGAAAGCGATCGACAAAGTGGACAGCCGGGAAAAGATCGACGGTAGCGCTCCCTATACCGCCGATATCAACTTGGAGGGGATGTTGCATGCGCGCACCTTCCGGGCGAACGTTCCCAAGGCGCGTATCAAAGACATCCGCCTGCCGGACCTTCCCGAAGGGTATTTCGCCGTGACCCACGCCGACATCCCCGGCAAGAACGTCGTCAAGATGATCTATGAAGACTGGCCGGTCTTCGCCGAAAAAGAGGTGAACCACATCGGGGAACCGATCCTCCTCTTGGTCGGTCCCGACAAGGAAAAAGTGCAAGACCTCCTCGAGGCGATCGAGATCGACTACGAAGAGAAAAAGCCCACTTTCGACTTCTCGCAAAGCGCGCTCGACCTTTCGTTTGCGAAAGGCGATGTGGAGACCGCTTTCCGCGAAGCCCGACAAACGATCGAGAAGGTCTATGAGACCGGATACCAAGAACAGGCCTATATCGAGACCCAGGCCTTCATCGGCTATAAAGAAGGGGCCACGACCACCCTCGTCGGCTCCATCCAGTGTCCCTATTATGTCAAGAACGCCGTGATGGACACCCTCGCTGTAAGCGAGGACGAAGTCCGCGTGATCCAAGCGCCCGTCGGCGGCGCCTTCGGCGGCAAAGAGGAGTTTCCCTCGCTCATGGCCTGCCAGCTCGCCGTCGCCCTGCAGAAGACGGAAAGGCCCATCAAGCTCGTCTATGACAGGGAAGAGGACATGGAAGTCTCGACCAAGCGTCATCCCGCGAAAATCAAGATGGAAGCCGCCCTCGACGAGAACGGCCGCATCACGGGCATGAAAAGCCATGTGGCCCTCGACGGCGGCGCCTACATCGGGCTTTCGGGGGTCGTGCTCTCCCGCGGCATGCTCGCGGTGACGAACGCCTACACGATCGAGAATGTCGCCGTCGAAGGCGACGTCTTCCGCACGAACACCGTCCCGAACGGCGCTTTCCGCGGTTTCGGCGCCCCGCAGATGATCTTCGCCATCGAGATGTTCATCCACCATATCGCTCGCGCCCTCGGTCAAGACGCCTACGATTTCCGCCGCCGTCATCTCGTCAAACAAGGTGACCGCACGGCCACCGCCGGACTGTATCGCGACCCGATCATCCTTCCCGAGATGATCGAGAAGGCAGTCGAGATGTCCGATTATCACGAGAAGAAGAAGGCGTTCGCCGCCGACGACGCATGGAAGGGCATCGGCATGAGTTTCTTCTTCCACGGATGCGGGTTCACCGGCAGCGGCGAGAGCGACATCATCAAAGCCAAGGTGAAACTCCGCAAGGACGAAGAGGGCCGTGTCCACATCCTCGTCGCCGCCGTCGACATGGGTCAGGGCCCGAAAACGACATTTCGGAAACTCGTGGCGAAAGTCTTGGACATCCCGCTCGAAAAAGTCGTCTTCAACTATCCCGACACCCGCTATGTCCCCGATTCCGGCCCGACGGTCGCTTCCCGCACGATGATGGTCGTCGGCGGTCTCTTGGCAAGAGCGGCGAAGCGGCTCGGTGAAGAGTGGGAAGAAGGCGCCGAGCAGGTCGTCCTCGAACAATACAAGCAACCCGAATACATCGAATGGGACCAGGAGAAGATGCGCGGTGATGCCTATCCCGCCTATTCCTGGGGGGTGAACGTCGTCGAGGTCGAAGTCTCGAAGACCACCTTCGAGCCCACGGTGAAGAACGTCTGGAGCGTCTATGATCTGGGCAAGGCGATCGATGAACGCATCGTCATGGGCCAGATCGAGGGCGGCCAGGCACAAGGACTGGCTTATGGCTATCAAGAGGTCATGGGCCACACCGACGGCAAGATCATGCAGAAGAACCTGACAGACTACATCATCCCCACCGCCGTCGATGTGCCGAAGATGGAAAGCGTCGTCATGGACAACCCCTATCCCTTGGGGCCCTACGGTGCCAAAGGCGTGGGCGAACTCACCCTCGTCGGCGCCGCCCCCGCCGTCGCCCTCGCCATCGAACAGGCCGTGGGCCGCGAAGTGCACAANATCCCCGTCACGCCCGAATACATTATGGAGTTGATCCGCAATGGCTGAAGTGACCTTCACACTGAATGGTGAATTGACGACCGTGGACGCGCCTTTGAACATGCGATTTCTCGATGTGTTGCGCGTCAAGTTGAACCTCACGGGTCAGAAAGAAGGCTGCGGCGAAGGCGAATGCGGCGCTTGTGCCGTCTTGCTTGACGGGCACATCGTCAACTCCTGTCTTCTGCCTTTGGGCAGTGTCGCCGATAGGGATGTCGTGACCATCGAGGGTTTCAAGCGGACAAAACGCTTCGCTGTCATCCAAGAGGCCTTCATCCACGAAGGCGCCGTGCAGTGCGGCATTTGCACACCCGGCATGGTGATCGCCGCCGAAAGCCTCCTGAGACACAATCCCGAGCCCTCCGACGAAGAGATCCGGGTCGGGCTATCGGGCAATCTCTGCCGCTGCACCGGCTACAACATGATCGTCGCCGCCGTGAAACGCGCGGCCCAAAGAGGTGAAGGACTATGGTGAAGCATCATATCGCCAAGGATTATGCGGACGCATTGCAGAGACTTTCCGAGGGCACATACCGCATCCTCGCCGGCGGGACCGACCTCATGGTCCGCAACCGGCGTCTCTCCGAGACCCCCGTCCCTTTCAAGGATGACGTCCTCTACATCCACGGTCTCGACGAGTTGCGTTATGTCGAAGAAGAGGAAGGGCATCTCGCCATCGGCGCTCTCACTTCCTATGAAGACCTCCTCCATCATCCCGCGGTGCCGACGGTTCTGAAAGACTGCCTCAAGATCCTCGCCTCCCCGGCCATCCGCAAGATGGGCACCCTCGCGGGCAACATCGGCAACGCCTCACCCGCGGGTGATACGCTTGTCGTGTTGCGTCTGCTCGATGCCGAGTGCGTCCTCGAAAGCAAGGACGAAAAGCGGACAATCCCGTTCGAAAAGGTCATCACGGGCCCCGGAAAGACAAGTATCGCCAAGACCGAGATCATCAAGGAGATCCGTCTGCCCCGCACCGCTTTCGACAAGACGGTGTTTTGGAAGGTGGGCGGAAGGAAGGCGGACGCCATCAGCAAGGTCGCCTTCGCCGGNGCCGTGCGCTTCTCGAACGACACCGTCGCGGATTTCCNCCTCGCCATCGGNGCCGTGGCGCCCAAGACCGTGAGGGATGANACCATAGAAGACGGTATCAAAGGGATGAAGAAGGACGGACTGCAAGCATCCGCGGAAGAAATCGTCAAGGCCTATGAACCGTCGATCCGTCCCATAAGCGACCAACGTTCGAACGCGGCCTACAGGAAAGAGGTCGCCTTGAACATGATCCGCACTTTCATCACAAGCCTTTGACAAAGAGGGGGACAACACGATGGACAAAAAGACGGCACGTGTCGCCAGAGGTGAGAAGCCGGCCGAGAAGGTCTTCAAGAACGCGCGCGTCCTCGACGTCTTCAACAAGACCTTCCACACGACTTCGGTCGCCGTGGAGAAGGGTATGATCGTCGGCGTCGGCGAATACCGGGGCAAAAAGGAGATCGACCTCGGGGGTCGTTACCTCGCTCCGGGACTGATCGACGGTCATGTGCACATCGAGTCCTCGATGGTGACACCGGCCCAGTTCGGCAACATCGTCCTCCCCAAGGGGACGACGACCGTCATCGCCGACCCGCACGAAATCGCGAATGTCTTGGGGAAAGAGGGCATCCGCTTCATGTTGGAGAGTGCGAAGGAGACCCCTCTGGACGTCTTCATGATGATCCCTTCGAGCGTCCCCGCGACCACGCATGAGACGGCGGGAGCCGCGATCACCGCCGAGGATGTCGAGAGTCTCCTCGTCGAAGAAGGCGTCTTCGGCCTCGGGGAGGTCATGAACTATCCCGATGTCTTAGCCGCGGAGGCGGACATCATGAAAAAGATCGACCTCGCCCGCGGGCGGATCATCGACGGACACGCCCCGGGTGTCAAGGGCAAGGATTTGAACACCTATATCCTCGCCGGTGTCATGACCGACCATGAATGCAGCAGCGCCGAAGAGTTGCGCGAGCGGGTCGCCAAGGGGATGTATGTGCATCTTAGGGAAGGCTCGGCCACGAAGAACGTCAAGGACCTTCTGGCCGCCGTGACGATGGAGAATGTCTCCCGGGTGCTCTTTTGCACCGACGACAAGCACCCCGAAGACATCCGGGCCGAAGGCCACATCAACAAGAACGTGAACATCGCCATCGATGAAGGTTTCACCGCCGCGACGGCGCTCACCATGGCCACTTTCAACGCGGCCGAATGTTACCGGTTGCGTGACAGGGGGGCCATCGCGCCCGGAAGAAAAGCCGATTTCATCGTTTTCAAGAGCTTGAAACGCATCGAGCCCGAAGAAGTCTATAAAGAGGGCAGACTTGTCGCACTGGACGGAAAACCCATACAGAAGGCGAAGATCACCCGTTCGAAACGGGTGACGGACTCGGTGCGCATCGATACAGAAAACCTCGATTTCACCTTGCCCCCGCTCGAAGGCCAGGTGCGCATCATCGGCCTCGTCCCCGGCAACATCACCACCCGGCATATCATCAGCCGGGTCACCGAGAAGGACGGCCGCTACCGGGACGAAGACGGTGGGGAACTCTTGCAAGCGGCCGTCGTCGAACGCCACAAGAACACCGGCAACATCGGTCTCGGTCTTGTCAAGGGCTATGGCATGCGGGGCGGCGCCATCGCCATGACCATCGCCCACGATTCGCACAATCTCGTCGTCGTCGGTGACAGCACCGAGGACATGCGTCTGGCCGCCGAAGAGATGAAAAGGATCCAGGGCGGGATCGTCCTCGTGAAAGAAGGACGCGTCGAAGATGCGCTCTCTTTGGAAATCGCGGGTATCATGACGGCCGACGATCCCAAGAGCGTGGCCAAGACGCTCGAGCGGATGAAGGCGAAAATCCGCGCCATGGGGCTCTCCGGCAGGATCGTTGACCCCTTCGTGCCGCTTTCGTTCCTTTCATTGCCGGTCATCCCCGAGTTGAAACTCACCGACCTCGGCCTCTTCGATGTGGAAGAGTTCCGTCATGTCGATATCATCCACAAGGAAGGAGACAAGGATTGAGATGAAACACCTGAAAGACTACTCATGCACTTTGTGCGGGAAGGCCTACGCCGCCCCCGTGGATTTCTACACGTGTCCATCCTGCGGCGAGAAAGGCATCCTCGATGTCAACCACGANCTTTCCGCCNTGCGCGGTGAACTCACCCGCGCATCCTTCGCCCGAAGCGACGAACAGTCCCTGTGGCGTTACGCCCCGCTCCTTCCNGTGAAGCCCACCCACATGCAAGACACCCTCCGCGTGGGCTGGACCCCTCTTTACGCCTCGAAGAGGCTGAAAGACAGACTCGGCATGAAAGAGCTCCACATCAAAGACGAAGGGGTGAATCCGACGGGCTCTTTGAAAGACCGGGCCTCGGTCGTGGCCGTGTTGAAAGCCATAGAGGCGGGCAACACGACCATCGCCTGCAGCTCCACGGGCAATGCCGCCTCCTCGCTCGCCGGCAATGCCGCCAGGCTCGGCTTGCAGGCGGTCATCTTCGTGCCCGCAAGAGCCCCGAAAGGAAAACTGAGCCAACTCGTCGCTTTCGGCGCCCGGGTGATCCGGGTCGAAGGCGATTACAAAGCCGCCTACAACGCCTCGAAAGCCGCCATCGACCATTTCGGCTGGTACAACCGCAATGCGGCCATCAACCCCCACATGGTCGAAGGGAAGAAGACCGTCGCCTTCGAGATCGCCGAACAGCTCGATTTCCGCCTTCCCGACTGGGTTGTCGTGAGTGTGGGCGACGGATGCACCATCGCCGGCCTCCACAAAGGTTTCCAAGAACTCGCCGAAGTCGGCCTCACCACATCAGTACCCCGGCTTCTCGGTGTCCAAAGCGTCGGGTGCGCGCCGTTCTACGAGGCCGCACGAACGGGACGCGACCTCGAAGAGACCGACGAGGACACCATCGCCGACAGCATCGCCGTGGGCATCCCCCGCAATCCGGTGAAAGGCTTGCGAGCCGTGCGAGCGACACGCGGAGCCTGGGTCACGGTGACCGACGAAGCCATCATCCGCTCCGTCCGCACCATGGGGGAGACGGAAGGCGTCTTCGGTGAACCGGCCGCGGCCGCATCTTTGGCCGGACTCGAAAAGGCCCTGCAGGAGAACATCATCGCCAAGGACGAGCATGTCGTTGTCGTCTCAACCGGCAACGGCCTCAAAGACACTTCAAGCATGCAAGAGAGCCTCGGACGCCTGAAGAGCTTCAAAGGCGACCTGGAGGAAATCATAGAATATTTCGAAAATGACCGACAAACAGGAGGAAAACAATGAAAAGAATCCCTTTCGGGCCCACATATGACGAGATGCTTTCGCCCGCCACCATCGATGAGAGCATCCGCAAAAAGGCCCTGCAAGCGAAACAAGACGAACTGGACCCTTTGAACCTCTTCAACATCACGTGGAAGGACGAGGATGATCAAGTGCGGAAGATCGTCCTCCCCAAAGCGTTGACCGGCGTGGATGCGAACATCGTGGTGTTGCTCGGGAAGGATTTTCCGAGCGGTTCACACAAGGTCGGCCCGGCCTATGCAACCCTCATCGAGGGGGCCGTCGACGGCGACATCATCCCCGGTCGACACAACATCCTCGGCCCCTCGACCGGCAATTTCGGCATCGGTGTGGCCTACATCTGCAATCTCATGCGGTATGACGCCACCGTGATCATGCCCGACAACATGAGCAAGGAACGCTATGAACGCATCAAAGGCTATGGCGCCGAGCTCGAACTCACCCCGGGAACGGAGAGCGATGTCATCCTCACCCTCGAAAAGACCCACGAGATGGCCCGAGAGGAGAAGAACATCGCCCTCGCGCAGTTCGAACTCATGCCGAACTACCGTTTCCACCGTCACGTGACGGGCGGGGCCGCCATCGAAGCGGTGCAAGACATCGGCAACGGGCGCATCGCCTGTTTTGCGGCGGCACCGGGCAGTGCGGGCACCCTCGCGGCGGGCGATGCCATCAAGAAGACCTTCCCCGAAGCCAAGGTGGCCGCCTTGGAGCCTTACGAGTGTTCGACGCTCATGGACGGCGGGCGCGGACAACACCGCATCGAAGGCATCGGCGACAAGATGTGCACCCTCATCCACAATGTTTTGACGACCGACTTCATCACCCTCATCGAGGACGAAGACGCCGTCAGGGGACTGAAGATCGTCCAAGACGGCCGAGCGGTCCTCGAAGAGATGGGACTCACGCCCGCCGAGGCCCGTGCCTTGAAAGGACTTTTCGGAGTCAGCGGCATCTGCAACATCATCGGGGCCATCAAGATGGCGAAATACCTCCGCTTGGGTCCCGAAGACAACGTCGTCACCGTCGCCACGGACGGTTTCGACCGCTACGACAGCGTGTTGGAAGACCTCGAAGAACGCTATCTCGAGACCGAGGATTTCGTCCTGAAACGCTGGTTCCGCGACATCTTCCTCCGGGCCGACACGGACCATATAGCCGATTATCGGCCCCGGGAGATGAAAGAGCGCCTCTTCGCCCAAAAGGAGAAGGACTGGCTCAAATTCGGCTACAAGAAAGACTATCTCGAAAAGATGAAATCAATGGACTTTTGGGATGAAGAATACGCAAAGGTCCATCACTACAACGAAGAAATCGCCAAGCGCAGAAAAACGAAGGAGGAAACACGATGAACGCCACCATGGAGAAAGTCCTCGCGAAAGCGAAAGAATACGAGAAAGACATGACCAAGTTCCTGAGAGACATGGTCCGCATCCCTTCCGAGAGCGGCCAGGAGAAAGAGGTCGTCAAAAGGATCAAGACCGAGATGGAAAAGGTCGGCTTCGACAAGGTCGAAATCGATCCCATGGGCAACATCCACGGCCGGATCGGCACGGGAAAACACCTGATCGCCATGGACGCCCACATCGACACCGTGGGTGTGGGAGACAAGGACAACTGGGATTTCGACCCCTATGAAGGCTTCGAAGATGAAAAACACATCGGCGGCCGCGGCACGAGCGACCAAGAAGGCGGCATGGCTTCGATGGTCTATGCCGGCAGAATCATCAAGGACCTCGGCTTGGACGGCGACTACACCCTGCTCGTGACCGGCACCGTGCAGGAGGAGGATTGCGACGGATTGTGCTGGCAGTACATCATCGAAGAGATGAAAATCCGGCCCGATTTCGTCGTCATCACCGAACCGACGAGTCTGAACATCTACCGGGGTCATCGCGGCCGCATGGAGATCAAGGTCTCGACCCGCGGGGTATCTTGTCACGGCAGTGCGCCCGAACGCGGTGAGAACGCCATCTTCAAGATGGCGCCGATCCTCACCGAACTCCAAGAACTGAACGACAAGCTCCACTACGACCCCTTCCTCGGCAAAGGCACCCTCACGGTGAGCGAGATATTCTCATCCTCGCCCTCCCGTTGCGCCGTCGCCGACGGCTGCTCGATTTCCATCGACAGGCGTCTCACCCACGGCGAGACGCATGAAAGGGCCTTAGAAGAGATCAGGGAACTGC
>SL_5KL_010_SEDDRAFT_10000822_pt1 | contig 19523 bp, 17 predicted proteins | sample SodLakKL_010_SED_FD_9118 | JGI IMG/M metagenome (IMG submission 9118)
TGAGCAGGAATACAGCCTCCAGAGGGTCCTCCTATTTGCACTGCTTTAAATTCACGCCCATCGGGAATACCTCCCCCAATTTCATAAATTATTTCCCGAATGGATATTCCCATGGGCACCTCAATCAGACCGGTATTATTAATCTTTCCAGTCAGGGCAAAAACCTTGGTGCCCGTACTCTTTTCTGTTCCGATCTGGCTGAACCGATTTCCTCCCCTGCGGATAATCCAGGGAACATTGGCATAAGTTTCCACATTGTTAATATTGGTGGGCTTATTCCAGAGGCCCCTGGTGGCTGGATAGGGAGGACGGGAGCGGGGTCGACCGATGCGACCTTCAATAGAAGCCAGAAGGGCAGTTTCTTCTCCACAAACAAAGGCTCCGGCGCCTTCTTTTATTTTCAGATTGAAGTTAAACCCGCTACCCATTATGTTATCGCCCAGAAAACCCCTTTCGCCGGCCTGTTCCATGGCGATTTTTAGTCGTTTAATGGCCAGGGGATATTCTGCCCTTACATAAATATATCCTTCATCACTGCCGATGGCATAACCACAGATTAACATCCCCTCCAGGAGGGCATGAGGATCCCCTTCTTTTATACTCCTATCCATGAAAGCCCCGGGGTCTCCTTCGTCAGCATTGCAAACCACATATTTTTTTTCTCCCGGAGCCTGGGCAGCAAAACCCCACTTGAGTCCCGCAGGAAAACCACCACCGCCCCGACCCCGCAGTCCAGATTGTTTTATTTCTTCCACCACTTCTTCCGGGGTCATCTCTTCCAGGGCTTTCTGCAGTCCCTGATAGCCTCCCTGTTCCAGGTATTCTTCTATATTTTCGGGATCAATATGCCCGCATTTTTCCAGGACAATCCGTTCCTGTTTGGCAAAAATACTGGCATCCGGTCGAGCAGCAATCCATTCTTCGATCACGCCATCCTGCAAAATAACTTCATTAACCAGTCTACTGACTTTATCAGGAGAAAGGTCGCCATAAATAATTTTGTCGCCATTTTTTTGTATTTCGGCAACAACCTCCTGCTCACAGAGGCCCACACAGCCTGTAGGCAGCAGGTCAACTCCTTCCTTATCCTCCAGTTCGTTCTTAAGGGCTTCCATCACTTTGCGTGCCCCTGCTGCAATTCCACATGTTCCCATCCCAACCAGAACTCTAGTTTTCTGCATCCTCAGTTAATCCCTCCTTTCACTCCCGGTATTGATCCAGGATATCGCCCAGCCTGTCAGAAGTTAGACGGCCATAAGTTTCATCATCTACCATTACAGCTGGTGCCAGGCCGCAGGCCCCAATACAGGCNACTTCNTCCAGGGTGAANTGTAAGTCNTCGGTGGTTTCCCCNGCAGATACTCCCAGTTCTTTTTCCAGGGTTTCCAGNAATTTTTTACCCCCCCGAACATGGCAGGCGGTTCCCATACAAACCCGGATAATGTGTTTCCCCCGGGGNTGCAGGTGAAACTGGGCATAAAAGGTTGCCACACCATATATCGTACTNAGAGGAACNTTTAANGCCCCNGCAAGAACTTCCAGNGCGGGNCGGGGCAAATACCCGAATTCTTCTTGAACTGCCTGTAGGGCCGGTATCAATGCTCCCTTCTTTTCGGGAAATGATGCCACAATTTCTTCTACTTTTTCCCCGTATTCTTCATTTTCCAGAACCTTTGCCATAAATCAGCGCCAGAATTCGCGCCTCTCACCTCCTTTAATTCTATATTTATTGGTAAACCTTCTAAAACCATTCCACAAAAAAATAAAACTCCCTGCTAAAAAGTTAGCTGCAAAATGAACCTTCAATAATGATCAACTACCCTATTTATTTACCCCGAGCAATTATTCACCTAATTCCCCAAAAACTGGATAACTCCTTTTAATAATTTTTTTGCAGGGCTGAGTTCCATCTTCCTCTAACCCCGGCTTTTAATAAAAAATACAGATCCAGCAAACCCCTGACCGCAATTGTGCTGGCAAAAGCTACAGCTCCCATTTTCCCCCCCGGACCACCAAGAACCGGCAAGGTAAAAATCAAGAAAATCCCCGCAACCAGCCCAGCAAGGGCAATATAGATTTTTCCTGGTAATCTTTCCGGTGCAGTCATTCCCACAAAAGAACCACAGAAGAAAGCTGCAGCAAGAAAAACTCCTGTTTCTGGATAAACTGCTGGCAAAACCAGTCCCCCGGTTAATCCACTTAAACTGGAAGCCAGGACCGCTCCCTGATTAAGGCGCACCACTCCCAAATATGTGAAAATTGCCCCCATTACAACATAAATTACCATAGACCTTTTTATTTCCAGGGCCTTTAAATCAATACCCCCCAGTCCTCCTCCCCCTAAAACCGCAACCACGAGGGACCCCGCAAAAGCAATTAATCCCAGTTTTCCTCCAAAACCATTAAAATAGCTTTTATTGTAAACAAACAACCCTGCAGTCAGGATGGCTGCAGCCAGAATTAAAAAGATACTGTCAAATAAATCCCCGGAAGCCATTCCAACAAAGGCCCCACAATAAATGGGAACCGCATATTTCCCCATAGTAAGAGAAGCAAACATCCCAATCAGGGCAGCTGCAACAATGCTTTCCAGCCCCAGTTGAATATGCAGGGAAAAAGATATTAAGGCCCCGCCCAGAACTCCCAGAACCAGCAATAGATCCTCTCTGACCAGAACTGGCCGGAGAGATATATTAATCTCACTGGCAAAGCAGTGAGCGAAACCCAGAAAAAGCAGCAAAACCAGGGGAAAGTAAATGAAATTTTTCACAAAACAGGTCAACAAAGTCACCCCCATAATCAATACAGAACCNCCTGCAAGTACAGCAAAATTTCCTCTGGTTGCCATAATAGTCCCTCCATTCNTTTGTGTGTTTTTTCACTAAATGCAGCTGAAAAAAACGCTCTTTCTCTTGTTATTTTTTTCACAATATTATTATGCCACTTTCTTTCTCCCCTGTCAAGGCTTTTTTTCAACTTCTAAGGGACTTTTGAAAAAAAAAAGTTATAACAATTCTGCAATTATTTCTCCTGATTGCCGACCCGATAAAAGTATTATTATCCTCCACTTTTCCCCTTACTCCTGGGACCCAGAACCCTTCAACCCAACCAGGCCCTTTCCCCAATTTTTTTCCGGAAATATAATGTTCCACCGCCAAATACCAGTACTAATTCTTCCTTAAACCCCCTCCTCTTCTCCTGGGTTTGTAGAACATATCCGGTGAACATAATGTCGAACCCAGCCCAGAGTTAAGAGACCAGGCTCCTCACCCTCACCCTGGACCAGCACTGCTTCATTATTATGCTCCAGCATTCTGGCCAGAGCCAACTTAATGGAACTCGTGGGTTCAAGGGTAATGGGCAATGGCCGAAGAATATCTTCCAGGGAAACCCGGTCGTTAAGTTCGGCGGGATTAAACCAGAATTTTTCACCCGAACAACTTTCAACTATAACCGGGATGCTCTTGTCCCCTTCCTGCCGCAATTGCTCCACCTGATCCCGGAGATTTTCCATTTTTATAATCCGGGCCCTGGTCCCCACAACCTCCCCAACTGAAAAGAGATCCAGAATCTTTATGGCCCGATCCACTCCAATAAAATCAGCAACAAACTTATTCCTGGGCCGGGCCAAAAGCTCTTCTGGAGTATCACACTGAATTAATTCTCCCTCTTGCAGGATGGCTATTTGATCTCCCATTTTTATGGCTTCATTAATATCATGGGTAACAAAAACAATTGTTTTTTTCATGCGCCGCTGCAGGCGTAAAAACATATTCTGAAGATGTTCCCGGGTAATGGGATCCACCGCCGCAAAGGGTTCATCCATCAGCATTACCGGCGGGTCAGCAGCCATTGCCCGGGCCAGTCCCACTCGCTGTCGCTGTCCACCACTGAGCTGCCGGGGGAATTTGTCCCGATTCTCACCGGGTTCCAGTTCTACCAGCTCCAGAAGCTCATCAACCCGCTGCTTAATTTTTCTTACTTCCCAGCCGGCCAGTCTGGGAGTTGTTGCAATATTTTCAGCTATAGTCCGATGGGGGAAAAGACCCACCTCCTGGATTACATAACCAATATTACGGCGCAGGTTTTCCACTTTCTGTTTTTTAAAATCCTCGCCGTTTATATACACGGTGCCCCGGGTGGGTTCTATCAACCGATTTATTATTCTCATCGTGGTTGTTTTACCACAGCCAGAGGGGCCAACCATAACACAGGTCTGTCCTTCAGGAATTTCCAGGGATAATTCCTTAACCGCACTAAAATCACCAAAGTCCTTCCCTATACCCTCCAGGCGAATCATCCTATTCCAATCCTCCTCCCTTTCAGAGCTAATTTTTCTCTTTATATTTCCATGTCTCCATAATTCTCCAAGGGGGATATCTTTATATATTTAAAGCACTCCCAGAGTTTGGTTCCATTCCTGGGGCAGCCCACCATCAAAAAAGGGCCCCCGCGGGGCCCTTTTCTTATTTCCCGGTTACAGAAACGCCCTCCAGGACCACATAGGGTATTTTAAAACTCATGATCCTCTGGGTTTCGCTGGAAACCGCGACTAATTGCTGCAGCAAACGGTAAATATTACCCGCAATCATAACCTCTTTTACCGGCCGTTTCCCCTGTCCATTTTCAAAATAATAACCACCTTTAACCACCCCTGAAAAATCACCACTGACTGGATCGACTCCGCCGGAATAACGGGTCACCAGAAGGCCACGATCCAGGTCTTTTATTATATTATCCAGTTTCTCTTCTCCCGGTTTGATTATGAGGTTACTGGGACCGATGGAGGGTAAAGCCTGATCCTCTCCCGCAGCATGACCGGTGGGCTCTTCACCTGCCTTGCAGGCAGTATAGTAATTATGCAACCAGGAATTTAGCTCACCCTTATTTATGACCTGCAGGGGTCGTGGAGCAACCCCTTCCCGATCAAACATTTTAGAACCAACCTCACCCGCGAGGGTTGCATCATCCTGCAGGGATAGTTTTTCTGCTGCTACCACCTGGCCCATTTTCTCCCGCCAGGGGGAGATACCATTCTGGACATTATCGGCATTTATAGCAAAAGAAATGGGCGATAATATCAGCATGGCTGCTGCAAAAGGCGAAAGCACCACACTTCCTTTGAAGCTGGCGATATTCTGAGCGCCCAGACTACCCAGCACTTTTTCTTTTAGTCGAGCCCCTGTTTCGCCACAATTTAACTGGACCCACTCCGGGGTAACCTGATATTCCAGATCAAAAGAAGAAACATCATCCCCGTCCCGGGCAAAAGCCATGCCCACATTTTCAAAACGGGTTTTCCGTTCTTCCCCTTCAATTCCCCGGGAACTGGCTATAGCCCTTTCAATTATCTCGGCCTTAAAAGAAGCAGTATCAACCGTAACCCGGCTATCTGCACCCCGGCTGGCTTCCATAAATTCACTGCCCTGATTAATCAAGTCCGCCAGGGTTATTTCTTCTCCCCGGGGATCATATATACCCTGAACTCCTTTCAGGGAAGTGGGTTCCGGAATATCCTGAAGAGGATCAGCAGGAGAATTAAGGGCCAGGTCCAGGGCCGAATTTACGGTTTCCCGTATTGAATCACGGGTCAAAAGATTGGTTGAAGCAAAACCCATTTTCTTGTCCTTTAAAACCCGCACTCCCAACCCCTGGTACTGATCTCCCTTGGGAACCTGCAGGTCATTCTTTTCAATAACAACCTCCAGGGTTTTTTTACGATTAAAATAAACCTCAACCTGATCTGCTCCTGACTTCTTCCCTTCTTCCAGTGCAGCAAGATATATATCTTTATTACTCATCCTGCCCCTCCTCCCCTTGCTGACCGCCAATTTTCACCCGGCAGCGAAGATAAGGTCCGCCAGCATCGGCTTTGGCCGGCTGCATTTTTCCACAATACCCTGCTCCCAGATCCATCTGAAACTTATTACTTAAAGCATCCGCGCTCTTAAGTACATCAAAAGCCTGTCCCGATATGGTTAGCCCTTTTACCGGCTCTTTAATTTCTCCATTTTTGATGCGATAGCCTTCCTGCACACCAAACATGAATTCCCCGGTGGCATCAGCCTGCCCTCCCTGATCCATTCCCACCAGATAATAACCGTTTTCAATACCTTTTATCATATCCTCCAGCTCGTCCTGGCCGGGAAGAATAAAGGTATTGGTCATCCGGATCAGGGGCTCATCACGGTAAGTAAAGGCCCGGGCATTGCCCCGGGGTTCTGTAGAGAAAAGATGAGCAGTTTCCTGACTGTGCAGGTAATTTTTTAAAATCCCTTTTTCAATAATTACTGTTCCTCCCGATACCGTCCCCTCATCATCAACGAGGATCTGACCGGCTCCCTGTTCTGATCCATCATCTATCATGGTGATTAAATCGCTGGCTACCTTTTCCCCGATCTTATCAGCAACAACTGAACCAGAAAGGACAAAATCAGCTTCAACAGTATGACCAATGGCTTCATGGGCCAGAACCCCTACCAGTCGGGGATCAAGGATCACAGTATAATCGCCCCCTCGGGCGTAGCCGGCCTTTAACTTGGTCCGGACAATCCGGACTGCTTTTTCGGTCAACTGTTCCAGGTTTTCCCGGGCAAAAAGGTCGGACCAGCCTCCGGTTACTCCTTGAGATACCTGGGCCATTTCCTGTTTATCACCACTACTCCCAAAGGCCACCATCCCAATTTCACTCTTCTGATCCTCAATCTCGGCCTCTGCTCCCCGGGAAGTAACAATTATTTTGCTATCCTGGAAAACATGATAATTAACCAGGGAGCCAATAATATCATCTCCTGCAGCCCTGATATCCGCATCTGCTTTTTGCAAAGCCGAAACTTTGGTGCCAAAATCAGGTTCATCGGTTTTGGATTCCACCAGATTAAATTGGCCCTGGGCTATCTGCCCTTTGCCCAGCCCTTCAATTTTTTCCTTTTTCAAGACTGCAGCTTCGCGAGCGACTTTAATTGCTTCTTCTGCGGCCTTCTGCAGGCTTTTTTCATCAGTATCGGAAGTAGCAACAAAACCCCAGCAGCCATCAACCAGGGCCCTGATACCCGCTCCCGCCAGGGTTTTGCGCTCACCTTTTTTTAAAACTCCATTTTTAAACTGAATTACAGTAGAAAACCTTTTGTGATACCTTATTTCCAGATGCTCATCCTGTCCATGGACAATTTCTTTCAAGATTTTTAGCATGCACTTATCCTCCCCGTAAAAATATCCAGCCCAATATTTTCAGGTATGCAGTTCCACTATATCCTTATCCTGCAACACATGGTCCCGGGGGACAGGCTGGCCGTCAAATTTGGCCGATCCCCAGATCCTGGCTTTTTCCAAACCCTGGGCCAGGTCCTGATGAACTTCCTGGGCAAATTCCAGGACAGTACCTCCCCTGTGCAATACAAAAGGAGCTTCCATATCTGCTTCCCGGCCAGGAATTTTGCTGTAAATTCGGATTACATCAAGAAGGGCAAAAAACCTGTGGGGCAGTTGCTCCAGGCCTTCTCCAGTTTTCACTGAAAGGGGATACACTGCCAGGTCAGGATACAGTTCTTTAATTATCTCCAGATTTTCCCCTGCTCCAGGCAAATCAATTTTATTGGCCAGGATTAAAAGTTCCTCGCGCCTGAAAGCTTTTACCCCCTCGGGCTTATCCTCGCGAACCAGTCGCTTTTCTTCCAGGAAATCAATGGTCGAACTCAATTGATCCAGGGCTTGATCTGAACCAGCATCTATTATCACCACAACGGCATCCGCCCGCTGAATAGCACCAACCATTTCTCCGGGAACATCTTCAACCACCAGCGGGGGAGTATCAATTACCTGAATCTTTACATCTTCATAGGGAACCATCCCGGCCAGAGGGATACCGGTAGAAAAGGGAAATTGAGCCACATTAACCCTGGCATTACTTAAGGCCCCAAGAACTGAGGACTTGCCCACATTGGGCAGTCCGATTAAAATTAACTGACCCGCCCCCTCTTTATCCAGACGATAGGGATTGTAGGTGGAAGTAGATTTACTCTTCTTTTCTCCTTCCTCCCGCAGTTTAGATAATTTTTTCTTGAGCTGGCCCTGCAATTTTTCGGTCCCTTTATGCTTGGGAATAACCGATATCATTTCCTGCAGAGCTGCTATTTTTTCTTCGATGGTCTGGGCTTCCTTAAAGGCCTTTTCTGCTTCATAATATTGGGGAGTCAGGTTAGCCGGCATACTACTCCCTCCTTTCTTCCGGTTTAAAAATCATTCTCAAACCCGCTACAGAACCTATCGCGAAAACCAGCACCGTCAACCAATCCAGAAAATCCTGCTGGGAAAAAAATATTTTTTCAATAATAACCACAACCGATAAAATAACAATACCAATTGGTAGTAGATGACTGCTTTTTCCCTGATAGGCCTGATAAACAAAAACCAGTAAAAGGGCTCCGGCCATAATAATAGCTACCATCATGACCAGTTCTAAAGAGGAAATATCTATGAACAATATAAGACCTCCTTCCAGGTGCTAAATTTTTCCCTTGAGCACACCCTCCATATGAGCAAGGTTTTCCCGATAATGGGTAATCCTTTTTTGAGCCAGTTCTCGAGCAACCCCGGTATTGAAATGTTCTGAAATCATTTCCATAACATCCAATCTATCCCTGCTTAAAAGCTCCAGGAGGTTCTGTTCTTCCTTTTCCCGGTTCAGGGTATAAGCCAGGAAATGTAGCCAGGCACTCCAGCCAATTTTGCTCAATTTATCTGCATCCCAGGTTATTGCAGCAGAAAGGGGGGTTAAGGGTTCTTTAAACTCCCGGGTAAGCCCAACATGTTTTTCGATTGCAATATATACTTCGTCAATAAAGACCTGTTCTACTCCCAATTCCCGCAAAAAATTCCTGCCTTCTTCTGCTCCATAATAACCATGTCGGGCCTGTCTTTTTTCATTCTCCGCTTCTGAGAGTCGGGGATTATAGCATTTAGCCAGATCGTGCAGCCAGGCAGCCACCTCGCAAACAATCTGATCAGCACCGGTTTGTTGGGCCAGGTTTCGGGCCAGACCTACCACGGTAAGAGTGTGTTCTTTTCGATAATGAAGCATCGGGGATCGCCCTTTATTTTTAATAAATTCGGCTTCTTCCTTAAAACGCTGCAGGGCATAATTACGGACCTCGTTACATAATTCTTGCTGCAAAAAAAGAAACCTCCTTCAAACTAAATCAAACTTATTGCCAGTATATTATAACATATTTTCCACACCAGAAAAGAGTTCAAGCCAAAATAAGGCTTCCCCTTAATTCAACTGGTTGTCAGTTTTTTAGAGGAATCAGGCCTGAAGCAGGTGAATATTCTATACAGGGAGGGACTAAAATGGAAATTGGACTGGCTCTAAGTGGAGGGGCGGCCCGGGGTATTGCCCACATTGGAGTTTTAAAATACCTGGAAGAAAGGAATGTTAAGCCAGACATAGTTTCTGGAACCAGTGCGGGTAGCATTATCGGGGGACTTTTCTGTGCAGGCTTTTCCCCCGATGACATTGAAGAACTGGCCCATAATGTAAGCTGGCGGCAAATTTTCCGTTATTCACGAATAAAATTTCCCCGGCTTGGTCTAATCGATATTGGTTTTCTGGATAAAGTTATGGGCGATTATCTTAAGGATAAAAAATTTTCTGATCTGAAAACCCCCTTTATTGCCACTGCAGTGGACCTGGAAAATCAATGCCCCCTTTTTATTGAAGAAGGGGATCTTATGAGTGCTATCCGGGGCAGTTGCGCTATTCCAGGTATTTTTTCACCAGTTCAACGCACTGGAAACACCCTGGTAGATGGTGGTGTTTTGCATAATATCCCTACTCCCCCTCTTCAGCAAAAAGGAACGAAAATGATTATTGCGGTAGACGTTAATGCCCACCGCAGCCCCGAAAGATCCCCCCGCCATATCTTCGAGGTCATTTCTCAAAGTTTATATATGATTAACCGCTATCGGGAGAATGAGGACGCCAGCCTTGCCGCCCATCTGATTGTTCCGGACCTACAAAACATTGGGATGTGGGATCTCAACAAAACATCCGAATTGATTGATTTGGGGTACAAAAAAGCCCAGGAAGTCCTGGCCGAAGTTGATTTTTCTCCTCCCACCCCCACCCCGAAAAGACGCTGGCCCTGGGCAAAAAAATAGGGGGAGCTTAATCCCCCTCAGCTCAGCCAGTCTTCAATTTCCTCAAGCCGGGGCACTCGCCCCTCAACTTTTTTTTCCCCGTCGATAAATATGGCTGGGGTCATCAATACTCCTCGACTGGTAAAGGCTTTCATTTCAGAGATGTGCTCCACCTGCGCAGAAATATTTTTATTCTTTAATGCTTTTTCCACCAGCTCTTTGGCCTGACGACAGCGCGGACATCCGGGTCCCATAACTTCAATTTTCAAAATTATCAACCTCCCTTACATTATTAGGTTTCCAAATATCATACCGGCTATTGTAGCCATTATAACAACCAGGGCCAGAAAGGCCAGGGTTTTTTTCGTGCCAATTACACTATGAATAACCAACATATTAGGCAGACTCAGGGCTGGCCCGGCCAGCAACAAAGCCAGCGCAGGGCCCTGACCCATTCCTGCTCCCAGTAATCCCTGCAGAATGGGAACCTCCGTGAGGGTAGCAAAATACATTGTGGCCCCCAGCAGGGCGGCAATAAAATTGGCTCCCGGGGAATTTCCTCCCACCAGGCCTTCAATATAATGGGCGGGAATGATGCCAGCCTGGGTTTCGGGACGACCCATCAAAAATCCGGCTATAAAAACACCTGCCAGCAACAGGGGAAGGATCTGCTGAGCAAAATCCCAGGAAGAACTGACCCAGAGCTTTCTTTCTTCGGAATCAAACCATTTGCCCAGCATTCCCCAGAGCAATAACAGCAAAATCCCAACAATGTACCACTTATTCTCAGCAACAAGAACCCAAAAACCGGTTGCTTCTTCAGGACGGCCCCAGGCAGCAAAAATCAAAATTAAAACCAGGTTCAAAATAAAGATAACCCTGGGTTTCAGAGGCTTTTCTATACCAGTTTCCACATCAAATCCCTGAGCTCTTCTTTCCTGCTCTTCTCTGCGAAATAAAAGGGCCATAGCTAAACCTATAATTATGGCAAAGACAATAGCCCCTAAAGCCCGGGCTAGGCCCAATTCCCAGCCCAGAACCCGGGCCGTAAGAATAATGGCCATTACGTTAATGGCAGGCCCAGAATAAAGGAAGGCAACTGCAGGCCCAATTCCCGCTCCTCGTTGATAAATACCGGAAAAAAGTGGCAGAACGGTGCAGGAGCAGACGGCAAGAATTACCCCGGATACAGAAGCTATTGTGTAAGAAAGCCATTTCCTGGCCTGTCCTCCAAAATATTTTATTATTGCTCCCTGGGAAATAAAGTTGGCAATTGCTCCGGCCACAAAAAATGCTGGTATCAAACAAAAAAGAACGTGTTCTCGAGCATAATAACGCAATAGTGTCAAACCTTCAATCACCGCTTCCTGGAAGCGGTAACTATCCACCGGGAGCAGATATATTGCAACAAAAACAGCTGTGAAAATAAGCAACTTTTTTTTCTGATCCATGATGTCCCCCCTTACCCTTAACCCTTTTATCGTCATATTAACATTTATCGATTTAATTTGCAATCCCTTTTACCTTTTCCCCTCCAATTTTCCCGGGATAAGATTATTATCAGGTTGCGCGGCCCACCTCGGGAACTAACATTTACCCCTTTTTGCGGCAGAACCTGCCCCTATTATTTCTCCTCCTCCCATTTCCAGGCCTAAAAATTTTCCCTTCTAAATCCTCCTGGGCTGATTTTTATGCTACAGCCCTTTTATTCTCTAAGGCAAAAAAGGAGCAGCATATTTACAACCGCTCCAATCATTCCGAGAATAGACAGGTTCATAGACATCAGAAAAAAACTCAGGACCAAATTAAAAATTGCCCCCAGGTTAAAAGTTAAAGGATTTCCTGCCAAATCAACATAAAAGGATATCCCTTTGGGGTCCAATAAAAGCAAAAAAGAATTTACTTTGGGGCAACTCCCCGGCCACCCCAAAATTCAATTTCTCATACACCAAGCAGCCATCATTGCTAAATTATAAACAAAAAAAATGATTATTTTTAAACAAGGCCGGATAATTTGGTTTTCATTTTCTAAAACCGAATAATTATACTCCCCCCCAGGTCCCAACCCGAAAAATCAACCGGTTGTCCTGCCTGCTCAAACCTGAGTAATCTATATTTCCCGTGGAATCCAATATCTATTCCCGGGCGGAGATTAATCCCAGTATCGAGGCCAAACTCCCAACCCAATTCAGCAAAATCCTCCCCTATATTACCCAGGAAATAACCGGGTCCAACATCAAGAGAAGCTTTTAAATAACCGGTTCCGGGGGGGTTATATGATAACAGGCCAATTAATCCCGTTAAGCCTGATTCTCCAAACTTTCTCATAACCCTGCCTTTAATACTAAACTGATTAAAAAGCTGGTAAGAACCGGTTAAGAACATTCCCCAACCACTTTGCTCCTGATCAGCAATTGTGGTGAAAAAACTCCCACTTTTGATTCTAACCTCGCCAGGAGGGCGGGCGGCAGGAATATAGCTAGTATATTCCGGGAACTCCTTGTATTCTGGAGGACATTCCCAGGGTGGAGGAACAAATCTATATTCCTTACGTTCCTGATAAATTGGGTTATAATTTTCTCGAGGAAAAGTTTGGGGTATGCCCAGGTATGAAACAAGGCTTTTTCGATAATTGGTAAACGGAGGGGCAGTTTTTCCGGTAAAAGTTGCCACAGAAAAAATACCACTCTGAATTTCCAGGTAATATTCAAGAAATGATCCCAGATCTTCGGTCTGATGTAAAGGAGCAAAGTTTTCCTCAATATGATAATCAGAAATATCGCCGCTTTCTACTCCAACCTGGCCTGCCAAAATATAGGGTTCGGGATTGATTATGTAATAACATCCCTCGTGTTTAATATAGTTAAGGAAAAAAGGCCTGGTGTTTGCTCCCAGAAGCCGAGGACTGGCCCAGAAAAAACCAATTTCTTCATAATTTCCCTGAAGCAAATAGTTGATTATATTAGTCATAGCAGCAGGGCTAACTATTTTTTCCTCCAGAGAATATTGGGCGGGAGCAACATGATTCCATATACTCCCCCCATCCGCCCAGCTGACCCAAAATTGGGAAGTGTTCAAAAATTTATAGTCTGGTCTCAGGCCTGAGATCTGCAAATAATGAATTGCATCATATAAATTGCTGATGCTCTCCTGGAGTTCTTCGGGCTTATCTCTTAACTCTTTTAACTCACTTCTGGTCAGTTCTGGTTTTCCTAAAATACTTAAGGGAACCCAGAAAACATCATCTCTTATTTCTTTTTTAAAATCTGCATCATGCCTTAAAGAATGGGTATCAAAATCACCAGCCAGAGAAGTTAATGGAAAGAAAAATATTATAAAACCAATTGCCAGCAAAACCGTCCCCTTTTTACCCAACTTTTTCCCTCTCATAAAAACCTCCTTATCCAATAAAATTAAGAACTTCACGCCTCATTTCCCACCCATCAGGGGAGACACCAATTAATAAACAAGCCCCAGAAATTCAAAAAACCGATTAAAACTGTTTTTCAATAAAATAGCAGTGAGAAACTGCATGGCCTGCAGGGGAAAATTCTCAGGGGGGCACTACCTCTCCACCTTATTGATTGCAACTTAACTTTAACAGGATTAACAGAGCTTTCGGGATATAATAACCTTTAACCCCCAAAGATAGCTTGGAAAGGGCAGAGTAATTATCCGGGTTGGGCTCAAAACCGGGGGCAATTAACCACCCTTGGACATAGTAGGGAAATGTTTTTTCCTTTTATCAGCAAGAGAAACTTTGGGGGAACAGTTTTTTCCATATGGGAAAAAAATTACCACTATTTTTAAAGGCTTCCGTTCAGTTAAACTATGGACCTGATAAAAAATTGGATATCTCCCAGGTGGCAAGTTTAATTGGATAATAACAGGACAATATTTACCTGAATATCCATTCCAGAAATATGGGTTGGGTGCTGGATTAAACTTCTGGGGAAATTTTTCCCTTTTTTCAACCGCATCCGGTCCCCGACCAGAATTATTTTTTGGAAATGAATATTTTCAAGAGCCTGCAAAGCAAATGATTAAATCAGGTCCAATTTGTTCCTTAATAAGCTCTAACCCTGTTCCTGCATCTCCCGCAAACGAAAACCCTTCATGATATCAGTCCTGGTTATGATTCCCACCAGTTGATCCTCTCGCATTACCATTAAACGACCCAGATCATCCTGGGATAATTTACGCAGGGCAATGAAAATATCCTCATCGGGATCAACTTTAACTATGTCCCGGGACATTATTTCCCTGACCCTGGTTTGGGAATGACGTTCCGGATCTATTTTACGAACATCCCCCATAGTTACGCAACCTGTAACCTCTCCATTGCTAACCACGGGATACCCGGAATGCCTTTCCACAAACATTCTATCCAAAAGCTCTGAAACAAGGGTATCCTCATCTACCACCCGCACATCATGAGTCATTAAATCCGAAACACTAAAATCCGCAAGGGTATTTTTTATGAATATGGTCTGATATTCCTGGGAGGCGGCAATGTATATGAAAAAGGCGACAAAAATCATAATAAAATTTACAGTTAAAAGCCCCAGGATACCAAGAAAAAAGGCAAAAACCTTACCAATATTGGCTGCAATTTTAGTTGCCTTTAAAAAAGACATTTTCCTGGCCAGAAGAGCCCTTAAAACCCGCCCTCCATCCGTGGGGAAAGCAGGGATCATGTTGAAAACTGCCAGGAATAAATTCAGCCAGCCCAGGTACATAAATAAAAGCTGAATATCCGCAACCAGAACTCCCCCCAGAATTGCTGTTCCTCCAATCAAAAGTCCTCCCAGAACCAGGCTCAACATAGGCCCAGCAAAAGCAATCATGGCTTCATCCCGGGGGTCCTCTGGAATATGGTCCATCTGGGCCACTCCCCCAAATAACATCAGGTTAATACTGTGAATTTTAACCCCCTTACCCCGGGCAACAATCGAATGAGCAAGCTCATGCAGAGCTACACTGGCAAAAAGAGCCAGGGCCATAAAAAACCCCAGTAAATAGGGATTGGCCCCCAGGCTGGTTAAAGGAATTTCCACCATTTCCGCTAACAACTGGATGTTATTCCCAAAAGCCCAGGCCAAAAAAGGAAGTATTATTAAAAAGCTGTAATGGATTTTCAAGGGAATGCCCCATATTTTTCCTATCTGTATCGAATTTTTAAACACTTCTTAATCCTCCTTTCCATTCCCCTTTTAATTAATTACTTCTGGTCGAGAAAAGGAAATTCCTTCTTATATGAAGTAGAGGCCTGTTGACACAGGCCTCTAGTCAATATCGATGGTCCGACCTTCACCGGCCCCTTTTTGTTTTTTGGGAAGCTTTAGCTTGAGAATTCCATTTTCAAACTGGGCCTCAACCTGATCCTGATCTACATTTTCATCAATGGTAAAGCATCTTTGAATTGTTCCCCTTCTACGCTCGCGATGAATATAGTTTTGCTTTTTTTCCTCTTCTTCTTCATCTTTTTGGCCGGTGATTTTTAACATATTATTTTTTAACTCCAGGTCCAGGTCCTCTTTTTTGTAACCGGGGAGTTCAATCTCCATCCAATAGGCATCCTCAGTTTCCTGAATGTCGGTTCGCATTCCCTTATTCCAGAAATCAGGAGCAAACATTTCATCGAAGAAATCCAGCCAGCCTTCCCTTTCACGACGAGGCCTCATTCTTCCCCGAAATGGCATCATTTCACGCATTGCTTTCACCTCCCTTTCAGTTTCCAATTAAATTTTAACAGGAAAGTCAAAGAAGGTCAATGTTCTTTATTCCCCTTTGTTTCTATTTATTTGCAATTATTGCCTATTAACTCTTTTTAAATCTTCCATTTTCCTCGAAAAAAACATTTTTTACCAACAAACCCTTATAATCACATTCTAATTCCACTTGCTCCGCCACTTTCCAATTTTTATCCTGGTTTTCCTATCCGTCCCAGGCTCCATCCTATTATTTGCCCATTCTCCCTATTGAAGAATTCGGTAAAATGTGCTGCCGGCCCTTATTGAACTACCACCTTATTTCTTCAGAGGGAATTTTTACTTCCAGGTATTCCTCTCCTTCTTTCCAGATAATAATTACCATCACTAATCGGGCCAGGTCTGTTACCTTTTCCTTTTCTCCTTCTTCAATTTTTAAAATTCGCTGTTCTTCTATTTTAAGTTCGCCATCCTGTCCGGTTACTTCCCGCAACCAGGCGGGGAAAACCTTTTCCCCGGCATAATATTCTTCAATTTGCATCGGCAGCAGCCCATAAACCTCCAGCTCGGATAATTCTTCCCGGGTTTCAACCTCCAGGACCCAATTGAAATCATATAAACTCTCCTCTTTTTCCCCGACAAAAAGCTCCAGGTCCAGGCTGAAGTTTTCACTCTGTTCCGGGACTATTAATTCTTTCCCCGGTTCTAAATCAGGAGGGATAAAAACACCTTCTGGTTCAAAACCCCGGTCCCAGAGAAATACAATCAGAAAAAAGACTACCAGGACCAGTAATAATAATTTAGGGTTCTGCACCACTTTTTGCCACATTTTAATCACTTCTTTCTATACCCCAGGCCCACCAGACCAGCTTTTCCCGGGATTAACTATTTACCATGCATTTTTTATGAAGGAAAGGAGGCAATCATCTTGAATGTTTAGTTGAAGGAACTATTGACAATTGTGAGGTGCCAGTTGATGTCCCAAAAAGATCCCGTAGCGATATTTGCAGCAATTGGAATGGCTTTCTTTTTCGGTTTTTCCTTTATCTTCACCCGCAGCGCCCTGGAATATATTGAACCCATCCATTTTCTGGGCTTCAGGTTTTTACTGGCCGCTCTGGTGGTCAATTTTTTACGCCTGATTGGAATTATTAAAATCAATATACCCCTTCGCCGCTGGAAAGAAATAATGATCCTGGCTTTTTTCCAGCCGGTATTATACTTTATCTGCGAAACAATTGGTATTCAGATGACCAGCGCCTCCGAGGGCGGAATGATGGTAGCCTTGATCCCCATTTTTACCGTGACCATGGCAGCTATTTTTCTCGGAGAAAAAACTCCCTGGCCCCAGGTTTTTTCTATCATTCTCTCAGTGACCGGAGTCCTTATTATTGGTTTTATGCAGGCTACTCAGGAAATTGGACAGAATTTCTTTGGTCTTTTGGTTTTACTGGGGGCTCCTTTTTCCGGTGGGGCCTTCAGCAACCTTTCCCGCTATTTTTCCCGAAACTTTAAACCCATTGAATTAACCTATATAATGATGAATGTGGGAGCAGTTTTTTTCCTGGGATTGAGCCTTGTCCAACACCTATATCGAGGCCAGTGGTCAGATTTCCTGCAGCCTTTAGAAGAACCAGTTGTCCTGGCTGCAATTTTTTACCTGGCTATTTTTTCTTCGGTGGTTGCCTTTTTCCTTATTAACTTTGCTCTATCTCGTCTTCCCGCTTCGCAGGTAAGCGCTTTTCCCAGCCTTACAACTCTAATCGCAGTTAGCTCCGGAGTTTTAATCCTGGGAGAAAATCTTTACTGGTTCCACCTGCTGGGAGCAGTGCTTATAATTTTTGGAGTCTGGGGAACCAACTATTTTACCCCCCGGCAGTTTGAAAAAAGACCAGTTCCAAAATAATTTTCCCTTGAATTATACTGGCTTTCTATTCTATTTTAACACAATTATTGCTTTATGTTTACTTCATCCGCTACAGGCCATAAATCCTCTATTCTCTCATGATAATAATTCAAAAAAGAGGGTTCAGGCATCAAAAACATGAAAATAATGTTCAGCAAAAAACCATTCAGGAGGAAAATATAATGGCAAAAGTTGGCATCCCCCGAACCCTGGGTTATTATACTTTTTTCTCCCTGTGGAAAACATTCCTGGAGGAACTGGGCCTGGAAGTAATTATTTCCCCACCCACCAATAAAAAGACACTGGACCTGGGAGTGCAGGAAACTGTTAATGATGCCTGTGTCCCTATAAAGCTTTTTCACGGCCATGTAATGGCCCTGAAAAATAAAGTGGATTACCTCTTTATTCCCCGTCTGGTCAGTGCCGACGGGCAGAGCACCTTCTGCCCCAAGTTCCTGGGACTTCCAGATATGGTTCGTTTTTCACGGGAAGACCTGCCTCCAATAATTGATAACACTTTTCGAATCCAGAAAGGCCGACCCTCCTGGTTTAACTTTTTATATAGTATTGGAAAAGAGCTCCAGGCAACCCCCCAGGCTATAATACGCGGGTACTGGCAGGCCATAAAAAAACATAAAAAATATCATTCTCTTCTAAACCGGGGGCTTTTCCCGGAACAGGCCCTGGAAAACCTGGATCAACCCTACTCCAGCATTAGTTTCCCCAAGTCTTCTACCTCCCCGATTAATCTGGCTGTAGTTGGTTACCCCTATTCCATTTTTGACCCCTACATCAGCGGTAATCTATTACACAATCTGCGGGCGATGAATATCGGGATTATTACTCCAGAAAATATTTCCTGGGCTGCAATGAAAAAAATGTCTTCTCGTTTGCCGCAAAACTTTTTCTGGTTTTATAGCAACCGGGTGGCCTGGTCTGTTCTCCACCTTTTGGAAAAAACCCGTAACATTGATGGTGTAATCCATGTTACGGCCTTTGGATGTGGGCCTGATGCCATGCTCAATAAGCTGTTGGAACTGGAAGCAAAGGATCACAATCAGACACCATTTCTTTCTCTGAGTATTGACGAACACTCCGGAGAAGCTGGAATTATTACTCGCCTGGAGGCTTTCGTAGACATGCTTTCCTATCAGAATAAGAAATAGGGGGTGTTTCCCGGTGCAGGGTTATCTGGGATTAGATGTTGGTTCAGTCAGCACCAACCTGGTTATAATTGATGAGAACGATAATCTTCTTGCTTCTTCTTATCTCCGAACCAGGGGGCAACCTATAAGAGCAGTTCAGGAGGCTATGAAAAAAACCGGAAAAGAAATCCCCAGTGATCTCAAAATTGCCGGGGTTGGTTCGACCGGAAGCGCCCGCCGCCTGGCCGGGGTTATTGCAGGTGCAGACACGGTAAAAAATGAAATAACAGCCCATGCAGTTGCAGCGAATCATGTTGTTCCCGGAGTCCAGACTGTCCTGGAAATTGGTGGTCAGGATTCAAAGATCATTATTCTCCGGGGAGGAATAGTTGTTGATTTTGCTATGAACACTGTTTGTGCAGCAGGAACAGGGTCATTCCTGGACCATCAGTCCCAGCGGCTCAATATTCCCATTGAAGAATTTGGCCACCTGGCTTTAAAAAGCAAACATCCGGTTCGCATAGCGGGCCGCTGTTCGGTATTTGCCGAATCAGATATGATTCATAAACAACAAACCGGACATGATCTGGCAGATATAATTGCGGGTTTGAGTGAAGCCCTGGT
>SL_5KL_010_SEDDRAFT_10000823_pt1 | contig 19521 bp, 12 predicted proteins | sample SodLakKL_010_SED_FD_9118 | JGI IMG/M metagenome (IMG submission 9118)
GAGNATATCATTAAAGAGAGTGATAAACAGGTAGCTATATTCTTACATAACAATCCTGATCCAGATTCATTTGCGTCTGCAATGGCATTCGAAAAGATATGTGAAAAAAATAACATAGAATACGATACATATTATAGTGGAAACATAGGTCATCCTGAAAATAAAATAATCGTCGATAATACTCAGATTTCCATGAAGCAAATATGTAAAGAAGATATAGATAGGGTACTAGAGGGATCTGACAAGATAGTTTTTCTAGATTTTGCAAAATCTGGGATAAACAATATATTACCTGAACATATAAAGGCAGATATCATAATTGACCATCATAAGACCAATAAGGATATCAAAAATTCTGGTTACGTAGAGATCAGAACAGATGTCGGGGCAACATCTACCATCATGACGAATCATCTCTTAAATCTAGATATAAATATCACACCTATACTTGCTTCTTCTCTTTTACATGGTATCAAAGTGGATACTGATGACTTTACTAAAAATATTTACACAACAGATTTTAAAATGATAGCTTATCTATCTGCTACTGCTGATAAAGAGCTTCTAGACATCTTCGAGAGTCCACCAATCGATCCAGAAACTGTTTCATCTCTTGGAAAAGCTATACTCGAAAGGGAAAACAAGGACGGTAATTTGATAGCCTATGCCGGAGAGGTTTCTAAAAAAGACGATATATCCCAGATCGTTAATATATTATCTAGACAAAGAGATATTACAACTGTCCTGGTCTATGGACTTTTAGATGATAAGATATATATGTCTGCAAGGACCAAAAATCTTAACATAGATATTGGAAAAAAGATGAAAAAAGCCTTTTCATCTATCGGTAAAGCAGGAGGTCATAAACATTCGGCCGGTGGTATGATCGAGTTATCTCAATTTGATGATCTTAACAAAGCTTTGGACAATATCACAGAAAATTTTTTGAGTGAGGTGATTTCAGATTAGACCGACTTATAGAGTCACGTTTAATCAAAAGGGTATGAGCGACACTGAAAAAAAACACCTTTTGATAGCTTTAGGAGTGCTGACTCTAGCTTTTGCCATAAGTTTTTCAGGTGGTATATATGGGATTATGAGCCCTGGCTTTCCTATATTTTTGGGGATATCATTTTTATCCGTTGGTACTGCTTTTCTTTTCCATGAACTAGCTCATCGGAAACTAGCCAGAAAGTACGGTTGTTGGGCAGAATTCAGGATGTGGACTTGGGGTCTGATGATGGCACTTATACTAAGTATCACACTGGGAGTTGTCTTTGCTGCACCAGGTGCAGTGATGATCCAAGGACATATCACTAAAGACCAGAACGGCAAGATAAGCGCTGCAGGACCTTTAACAAATTGGGTGGTTGGAGCAATCTTTCTCGCCGGTTCGTTTGCCCTTTCTTTGCTAAATTTTTCCCTTGGAAGTTTTATACTCGCCTTCGTGTCTTTCGTAAATCTTTTCATAGGAGGGTTCAATCTGCTTCCATTCGGTCCATTGGATGGTTATAAGATATTCAGTTGGAATACGACATATTACTTATTTATGGTAGCTTTGATAATAGGGACTCTAGCCCTTGGGCATATATTAGGACCATTGGCTCCTTTCATACCTTCGATATGAAGAGATTGATAAAGAAGAGGTAATCAGACTTTCTTTGCCCAACAGTATAAAAATTCATTTTCGAACAATTCACCAGGATATTTCTTACTTTCGACGATCTCAAAAAGATTGAGTCTCTGTTCTAACTCTTCTAAAGTATAATATGAAAAATATCTGGGATAACCTTCTATTATGTTTTCATCTTCGAATCCTTCTTTATCCCCTATCTTTACACTGAACGCAAAGATACCTCTAGGATCCAGTACCCTATGAACCTCGGATTCGATCTTGGAAAGATCAGATTTTGGCATGTTTATGATGGAAGCACTTGCCCATGCTGCTTGGAAGGTACCATCAGGGAAAACCGTATCTCTCATATCTTCTTTGAAAAAAGCTATCATTGGATGCTTTTTCCTCGCTAGTTCTATCATACTTTTCGATAGGTCTATCCCTACAACGTCGATGCCTTTGGAATAGAAATAATCTGAATCACGTCCATCACCACAACCTAGGTCTATGATCCTAGCATTATCCACCATATCTTTGGAAAGATGATCCAAAGTAATATCCATCATCTTTTCTTGAAATACTCTATCCCCTTTTGCAAAAGTGATCTTACAATATTCTTTGGCCATCATATCATAGGAGCTGATAGTTTGTGCTACTAGATCTTTACCTGAATTTAGCTTCATATGATGCCCAACTCTTCTTTTATCTTTTGGGCCTCTTCGATAGTGGGTCTTCTAGGATAATTCTTATGTTCTTTACCGGGTTTTGAGGTATAGAAAGGTCTGTTACAGCCTGGACAACCCCTTGTTCTAAATACCTCACCTAGTTCTACATCTTCAAGGTAACCTTCTAGGTCCTCCTCGATTGTGTTGAGCGAATCTATCAAGGTCTCTCTATGTTCAAGTATATGGGTTAAAAGCTGAGCTTTTCTGTAATAGGATATATCAACTTCGTGATCTTTCAAGAGAAGAGGAAAAAGAGAAACCTCAGTTCCTATCTCAAATATTCTATTGACGGTTGCTCCCAATTGTTCCAGATCTTCACCCATACCCACCATGATATGAGCGGTGACATTCTCACTTCCAAATGTATCTACAGCTCTTCCGAGGTAATCCCAAAAAACCAGGGGTGGATAGTTCGGCTTCGTTCTTTTTCTTATATGGTTGGTGGCTGCATCGATACCCACACCTATATGATCCACTGAACCTTTGATCGCTTTCAGCGTTTCATCAGAAAGAGGAGGAGATGATACGGAGATCGGTTTTCCCGTTTTATCTAGTGCATTGACTATTCTGACTATTTTTTCTTCATAATCTTTGATATCAGGGGATTGTAAACATATCCTTTTTAGGTCCGATGTTCTAACCTTATCAATGAATTCCTCTAATTCAAACAGAGGCCAGGAAACCCTAGAAAGCCACCTGGAATCTCCCTTTCCCTGAGGGCAATATAAACAGGCACCACGGCATCCTTTTCCTGGAATCAGTAAATAAGCGGTAGTCGGATCTTCTAAAATGTTTCCATTTTGTAATGATAGGTAACTTGCAGTCCCGGAAGAAACTCTTATCTTCATAGATTACCAACGTTTATCATATGTCCACTCACGGGATTTATACTTTTCTTTTAATTCTTCCACGTATCCCTTTTCTACATCGGTTAAACCTGATTTGTCGAATTCTTTACCAAAATACTTTTCATAGTTGTTTTTCATCTTTTCTATCAACTCATCTGGGTCCGGCACTTCATCCAATTCCTTTTCCATGGTAGTAACTAATTCGAAAAATGAATCAACACCCTTTTCTTTCAGCTTGTTCTCATCGAGTTCAATATATCAGCTAGCGTTTTTAGATCGGTTGCATACATCAGAGTTCCATGCTGTAGTAAACCATTTTTACCTCTTTTTTGAGCACTACCAGACACCTTTTTTCTATTTATCAATATGTCGTTATAGGGTTTGAATCTCGCTTTTAACCCATATCCCTTCAGAGTCTCTATTATCGGATCAAGAAGATATTTGAAACTCTCCTGTATACTTCCATCAAATTGTTCCGTGACTATAGAATAGGTGATCTCACCGTGATAATCATGATAGACGGTTCCTCCCCCTGTTATCCTTCTGACGAAAGGTATGTCATAACTTTCACATTTGTCGGTATGGATGACTTTATCCACATCCTGGGAATATCCGATCGTTATCGCTGAAGGATCGAACCTAAAAAACCTTAATGTAGTTGGTATCTCACCTTCGTCAAAGGCTTGTAGTATAGCCTCATCGATAGCCATCTGTTCGTTTGCTGGCCCTTCTAAAGTAGGTATGTATCTCAATCGTTTCATGGACACTAGACGAGATTTAGGATTTATAATTCTTTCTTACCATTTATATATGCTAAGATCCTTACGACATTTGACTTATCTATTTATCGACAGATTTATATATGTTTTATTGATTCCGCATCATTAAATGGATAAATTGGAAGATAAGATTGCAGGCGAGATCACAATGTCAGATGACCCCGGACGCACCATCCGAAAATGGCGCAACATGTTCAAGGCTTCTCAAACAGAATTGGCAGATAAGATGGGTATAGCTCCTTCGGTCATAAGCGATTACGAAAAAAATAGGAGAACTCCGGGCACCAAACTAGTAAAAAAAATAGTGGGATCACTGATAAAGCTCGACAAAGAAAAGGGTGGGGAGATAATAAAAAGGTTCACACCCCCGGGCCAAGAAGGTATCATAGAGATGGACGAATTTTCAGATACTATTAACTTGGGTAGATTGATAGAACATATCGACGGTGAATGCTTGACAGATATAGATAAAGAAAGGACGCTTTATGGATATACAATCATAGATAGTTTAAAAGCGATCTTGTCTATGAAATCCTTCGATTATCTAAGGATCTACGGATGGAGTACAGAAAGAGTATTATTCTTTACTGGGGTCGAACATGGTAGGTCTCCTATGGTTGCTATCAGGGCTAGTCCATTGACTCCAGCCGTAGTTGCATATGTTCAACCAAAAAAGGTGGATGATCTTTCTATCAAATTAGCTGAATTGGAAGGTCTGCCTCTTATCAAAACCGATTATAACGTTAAAGATATATCAAAATCTCTTAAAAAAATTAAAGTGATATAATGAGAGCGAAAGAAAAAGTAGGTATAAAAAGTTACGCAGGTTACGTGCCTAGATATCGGATCACCCCAAAGGAGATCGGTAAGGTATGGGGTAAAGACGGAGAAACCATGGGTAGAGGACTTAGAATCAATAGTAAATCGGTCCCATCACCGGACGAAGATGTGGTCACAATCTCAACACAGGCAGCAACTTGGGCTTTAGAGCGGTCAAAGCTCGACGGTGAAGATATCGGTGCGATATATGTAGGCTCTGAATCTCATCCGTATGCTGTTAAACCAACGGCTACCATAGTTGGAGCCTCCATCGGTGCTACTCCTTTGATGACTGCTGCAGATTTTGAATTTGCATGCAAAGCTGGAACTGCTGGATTTCAAACATGTATGGGATTAGTCTCTTCCGGTATGATGAAAAATGGGATGGCCATCGGTGCCGATACCTCACAAGGAGCTCCTGGCGATGCTCTCGAATACTCAGCAGCTGCCGGTGGAGCCGCATACATTATAGGTACCGAGGACCTACTTGCAGAGATAAATTATACCTGTTCATACACTACCGACACTCCAGATTTTTGGAGAAGAGAAGGGAAGAAATATCCATCTCACGGAGGAAGGTTTACGGGGAAACCTGCATATTTCAAACATATCACCGAATGCACAAGGAATATAATGAAAGAATCCGCTACCACACCGGAGGATTACGATTACGCTGTCTTTCATCAACCAAATGGAAAATTTCCAGTGAAAATAGCAGGGAAATTAGGATTTGAAAAAGAACAGATAGAACCGGGTCTTCTGGTCACTCGTATAGGCAACACGTATTCTGGAGCGGTGCCACTGGGATTAGCTTCCACATTAGACCAATCCGAACCTGGAGATAGGATACTGGTAACAGCATACGGTTCCGGGGCTGGGTGTGATAGTTTTGATATAACGGTGACTGATTCTATCGAAGATATAAAAAATGACGATATCCCCTCGATACAAGAGGTAATATCGGATGAAGAATTTATCACATATTCAATATATGCTAAATACCGTGACAAGATTGAAGGAGGTCGATAAAATGAGAGATGTAGCAGTAATCGGAATCGGAGAAACAAGGATCGGAGAACTTTGGGATAAATCATTGAGAGAACTAGGTATTGAAGCAGGTTTGAAGGCACTTCAAGATGCTGGTGTGTCCGGAGATGAAGTCGGTATGCTTTACGTAGGAAATATGTCTGCTGGAGAATTGATAAATCAGGAACACATCGCTCCTATGATAGCCGATTATGCAGGTCTTGATGATATCCCGGCGGTAAGGATCGAATCCGGAGGTGCATCAGGAGGTATGGCACTTGCAGAAGGATACATGGCTGTAGCTTCAGGTATAGATGATATCGTAGTAGTTGGAGGTGCAGAAAAGATGACCGATGTCGATGACGTAATAGCAAAAAATATACTTTCTTCCACTGCGGACCAAGAATGGGAGGTAGTATGTGGTGCCACTTTTGACTCACTACATGCTATGATAGCTCAATATCATATGAATAAATACAGAACTACAAAAGAACAATTAGCAGAAGTTATTGTGAAGAATCATTCAAATGCATCTAAGAATCCTAACGCTCAATACCCTAGGGAGATACCAAAAAAGTTAGTTGTGAATGCACCTATGGTATCTGATCCATTAGGTATGTTCGACTGTGCCCCACTGTCTGATGGTGGAGCTGCAGTAGTTTTGTGTGCTGCTGACCTAGTCGATAGTTATGAAGGTAAGCCTGTCAAGATCGCAGGAGTTGGACATGGTGCAGACCATATCGCAGTCCACGACAGAAGGGAGATCGGAACCATGAAGGCAACACGGATTGCAGCAGAAAAAGCATACGATAATGCAGGTATCAAACCTGAAAATATCGACTTCGCCGAAGTCCATGACAACTATTCTATCAGTGAGATAATGGCTATAGAAGATCTTGGATTCTTTGATAAAGGTGAAGGTGGCCCAGCTACAGAAAAAGGAAAGACTGCATTGAATTCTGAGATATCTGTCAATACTTCCGGCGGTTTGAAGGCCAAGGGACAACCCGTAGGTGCGGTTGGTATAAACCAGGCAGTAGAAGCTGTTATACAGTTAAGAGACGATGCAGGAGATAGACAAGTTGAGGATGCACAGTATGGTATGACACATAATGTGGGTGGTACAGGTGCTAGTGCTGTGGTCCATATATTCGAGAGGTGGTCTGAATGACAACACCAAGGTTTTGGAGAGAGATCGAGCAGAGATACAGAGGTATAGGAGTACAGTGTGAAAATTGCAGTAGGGTCTACTTTCCACCTAGAGAGATTTGTCCTCACTGTAGGAGAAAAAGTTTCGGTAGGATGAAAGAAAAAGAACTCAGTGGTAAAGGAAAGATCCTTACCTATACAAAAGTACATGAGCCTCATCCTGAATACAAGATGCTGACTCCTTACATAATGGCAATAATAGAGATGGAAGAAAACGTTAGGCTTACAGGCCATCTTGTGGACATAGACTACGAGGATGTAAAACCGGGGATGGAAGTTGAAGTTACCATGAGACGTTTAGGTGAGGAAAGTCCCAAAGGTATAATCTACTATGGATACAAGCTTGTACCAGTAAAGTAAGAGATTGACTCAGGATAAGCTCATCTCAAACCCTTTTTTTCTTTTTAGAAAATTTTAAATCGATGAGCCCATACTACAATAGATAACATGAACATCTTTAAGGCCATAGAGGACAGGCAGAGCGTTAGAAAATATACTGGTGAAAGTATATCTAAAGAAGATCTCACCAAATTATTGAAGGCTGCAAGAAAAGCTCCTTCGGCTAAAAATTTACAACCCTGGGAATTTATAGTGATAACTAAAAATAATCTAAAAGAGGAACTCATCGAATATTTCCATAATCAAGCCTTCATAGCAGATGCTGGAGCGATAATAATCGGAATAACTAAAGATTCTAGATGGGCAGATGTGGATCTAGCCATCGCAATGGATCACCTTTCATTAGCTGCTACTGAACTCGGTTTAGGGACCTGTTGGCTGGGAGCTTTCAAGGAAGATAAATTAAAAGCAAAATTAGAAGTTCCTGATAGATACGATATAACAGTCTGTATGACAGTCGGTCACCCTGGTATAACAGACAATCCTCCGGTCAAAAAGAGTGTGCATGAACTGGTCAGTTGGAACAAATTCGGAAAAAGAGAAAGATAAGGTTTAAAGGGTTTTTTGATAGTTTCAATAGGGTAAACTATCATGGTCTTTTAGGTATTTCTCCTCGGCATCTTCTCGTAATTCTGTCCTTCGTATCTTACCGCTGATAGTCTTGGGAAGTTCTTCTACAAATTCTACCTGCCTTGGGTATTTGTAAGGGGCTGTTACTTCTTTCACGTGGTTCTGTAGTTCCTTTTTAAGTTCATCACTTGGTTCGTATCCCTCGTTCAATATGATGTATGCCTTGACGATCTTTCCTCGTATCTCATCAGGCGCTCCGATCACTGCAGGTTCTTGTACTGCCGGATGTTCCTGCAGGGCGCTTTCTACCTCGAAAGGTCCTATCCTGTAACCAGATGCTTTGATAACATCATCAGATCTTCCTACGAACCAAAAGTACCCGTCCTCGTCCTTGTATGCTTTATCGCCGGTATAATACCATCCATTCTCAAATACGCTTCCGGTTTTATCTTCATCCTTCCAGTATTCCTCGAACAGCCCAGGAGGTCTTTCTGGTTCAACCTTTAGTCCTATGTGGCCTTCTTCACCTACAGGCAATATATTCTGATCATCATCTATTATCTCGACATCATGACCTGGTGTCGGTTTACCCATGGATCCTGCTTTGACCTCCATAGTGGGATAATTAGCTACAAGTGCGACTGTCTCTGTCTGGCCATAATAATCGTATATCCTCAGACCGGTATATTCTTCCCATTTATTGATGACGTCTGGGTTCAAAGGCTCTCCTGCACTGAGACAATGTCTTAGAGAACTCAGATCATAACTCTCAACATCTTCGTTGATCATCATCTTGTATATCGTTGGAGGTACACAGAAGCTCGTTATACTATAGTCCTGAAGTACCTTCAATGTTTTCTTAGGATCAAATCTTCCAGTGATGTTCTGTTGGACTATAGTAGCTCCGACTATCCATTGACCGAAAAGTTTACCCCAGACAGCTTTCGCCCAACCATTATCTGCGATAGTCCAGTTAGTATCATCCCGCCTCAGGTCCTGAACATATTTGGCCGTGACAGTATGACCAATCGGATAAGAATGGGAGTGCAGAACCATCTTAGGTTGACCAGTTGTCCCTGATGTGAAGTAGATCAGCAATGGGTCATCACTTTTAGTCTTCTCAATCTCATCTCTATCTAATTCTGGAGATGCTTTTTCTATCAATTCCTGGTAATCATCCCAGCCTTCTTTTTCCTCCTCACTATCGATCAGAATAAAATTCTCTAGACTCTTCAACCCCTCTTCATCTCTTACTTTATCCACTTTTTCATGATTCGACCAGTCGGTGATTATAGTATTAGCTTCGGACCTATTGACTCTGTACCTTATATCTTCAGGGACTGCTAGGTTAGGTGTGGGTATAGGTATAACTCCTAATTTGACCATACCTAGGACAGCTACATACCATTCTGGTATCCTATGGACTAGAATCATCGCTCTATCACCCTTACTGATACCTTTTTCTCTCAAGACATTGGCGAATCTGTTCGATAGGTCTTTGAGTTCTTGGAATGTATGTTTTTGTGCATTCTCCCCGCTGTCATCAACTGAGATTAATGCAACCTTATCCGGTGTTTCATTTGCTCTCTCATCAACTTCATCGAATCCAAAATTATAATACTCTGGAACGTCCCATTTGAACTCTTCTCTGACTTTCTCATAATCGTACATATTATGTTCATGCTCTTTGCTCATGTAGATCACTGCCAAGGGTAAAGAACAGGCAAAATAAAGATTTTGCCCTTACCTATATAAGAAAAGCTTTATATGGATAATTGATTGAAATATTTGGTAATATGAGCGGAAACGTGATAATAGTAGGAAGCGGTCCAGGTGGATATAAAAGTGCAGTTTATGCATCAGAATTAGGTTTCAATGTTAAATTGATCGAGAGAAGTGAGGATGTCGGAGGTGTATGTACCAATCAGGGTTGCATTCCTTCTAAGGCACTTTTATCGATAGCTGAAACTATAGATGATATAAATAGTTCTAGAAGAAAAGGTATTACAGCTAGTCTGGATGATATCGATCTAAAAAAAATACAAAGTGTAAAAGAAAGAGCAGTGCGAACATCTCGAAAGGGGATCATGAATCAGTTGAACAAGGATAATATCGAACTTATAAAGGGAGAAGGTAAGATATTAGATGACAATATCGTAGAAGTTGAAGGGGATAGGTATGATGCAGACTATATCATAATCGCCACAGGTTCTGAACCTATAGTCATACCTGGATTAGAAGTCGACGAAGAAGATATTCTGACAAGCAAGGGAGCTTTGGAGCTAGATGAGATTCCGGATTCCATGGTGGTTATCGGTGGAGGTTATGTTGGTCTGGAACTAGCTTTTGTTTTCTCTTCACTTGGTTCTAAGATCACCATCGTCGAAATGATGGGATTTATATTACCTAACATGGATGAAGACATTGCCGAAGAGATGGGAAATATATTGAAAAGAAAAAGGATCAAAGTCCTCACCTGTTCCAAAGTTTCATCAGTCGAAAAAAAGGAAGAAAGGGATGGCTATGAGGTTACGGTAGAGGGAGAGAAAGAAGAAATAATCGATGTCGAGAAAGTTCTATGCGCGGTAGGAAGAAAACCTACACCCCCGGAAACAGATCTAGACATAATTGGAGATCATGGGGAGATCATAACTAACGATTATATGGAAACACCGATAAAAGGAATATATGCAGTAGGCGACGTAAATGGTAAAATGATGCTAGCTCATGCGGCCTATAAACAGGCTGAGATAGCTGTAAAAAATATCGATGGGGACGAAACTAAAGGCTTTTCTGAATACCTAGTTCCTGCAGGTGTTTACACTCATCCAGAAGCTGCTAGTGTTGGTCTCACGGAAGAAGAAGCTAGAGAGAGATATGAACAAATTGATATAGGCCAATATCCTATTTCAGCTAGTGGCAGAGGTTATTCAACTGGTAACCGGAGCGGTATAGCCAAAGTTATCGCTTCGGATCAAAATATAGTTGGAGTCCACCTTGTTTGCCCAGGAGCTACAGATATTATCATGGAAGGTGTTAGCGTCATGGAGTCAGGTATCGATTTATTAGGTCTTTCCGACATTATCCATCCTCATCCAACATATTCTGAAGCACTACAAAAGGCTGCTGAAGATGCCATCTCGGATGGAGATAAATAGGAAAATAGAATATCCTTTCTTTCAATCTTCTTTTTTATTTTAAAAATCTTCCATCTTGCTCAGCTTTGTCAGGACCTTAGACTTATTTATCATCGCATCCCTATAATTTTCTTCTATCTCAAGAGCTTTGTCATAGCAATTCAGAGCTTCAGAGTATTTTCCACATCTGAAATTCGCATTACCAAGGTTGTTCCATGCTATGGCGTAATCCTCTTCAAGATTTATAGCTCTTTTAAAACAACCTTTAGCTTTTTCTTGATCTCCTATCCTACTGTAAGACGTTCCAAGATTGTTCCATATGGCTTCATTATCTCCCTCTAAGTCTAAAGCCTTCCTGAATTTATCTATGGCATCATCATACTCACCGACGCTACAACTGGCTATGCCGTTACTGTAATAAGGTACGGCTTCCTCGTTTGAAATAGGGCATGTCTTGCTTATATCTTCGAAATATTGTCCTGTATCTTTATTTATATACACCTTTCCAGGCGTTCTTTGTCTTCCACTTGCCCCATAGATCTCGTTAGCTTTTCGATACCAAGTAACAGTCCCCCCTACCACCATCACAGACCCGAGACCAACCGTTAATATCAAAGGGTATTCAAAGGGTGTAATCTCTACAGGGTAAAAAAGAATTACTAAAAGTACAACAAAGAGTATACTTATACCTGAGAACCACATCATATAATAATGGAATTTTTCAGGTAGTTTATAATCAAGTATCCAAAATATACCCAGAGCTGCTGCGATCATACCAGCACAGGCTAAAATAGGCAATTCCATTCCCAGCATATAGCTGCTTATAGGTACCGTAGACGAGACAAATATCCCAGATAGATAACCTACAAAACCTATATAAGAATAAGATAAAAATTCGTCCTTGAAGATAAAGAGTGTGAGTGCACCTACTCCAAAGAATAATCCTATCAATAATAATACCATCTCAGTAAAATACATGAAATCAGTAGTCCTGTAAGTAGTTAAATAAACACCTCCGAAAGCTAAAAGTGATAAACTCGATATAGGGACCTCATAATCTTTCGCCTTATAGAGAACATCCTTAATACCTGTCTTGATATGGGAGTCGATGAAATCTGACCCATCTGAGGATGTTTTATATGATGTAGTCTTTTTAGATAAAGTGGGGGTTTTAGGTGTTATATCATTAGAACTTTTCTGAGCTTTAATTTCAGGTTCGGTTGACTTATAAATGGTTCTTTTATCTATATCCTCTGCTAAAGGATGATCACACACAGAACAGTAATCGCTATCGATGCTCACATGGGAGTTACAAGCAGGACATTTTTCCCATTCATCTTCTATTTTGTCTTCTTTATCTCCACTTAAGATATCCTTTCGTAATTCATCTATAGTTTTTTCTAGGTCGGTATCGTCGGGAACTTCATCTAGACCCTCACTTTGTCCGTATAATTTTTCTTCATGACTGATATCTTCTTTATACTTGTCCTTTAGTATAGCCTCTATCTCCTGATTCAACTCTATATCCAATTCATCTTGTTCATAGCCAGGTTCATCCTCATCCATTATCTCATCTAGTTCGCTCTCGATATCTCTTAGTTCTTCGATATCTTCGGGTCCACTAACATCATCGATATCTTCTATCTCTCTAGAAAGAAGGTCTTCTTCAACAGGTTCCACATCTTCATCGATGAGATCAGACAGACATATGGAACATTGTTCAGCTTCAGCACTTACCATAGCTCCACAGCTGTTGCAGAGATACAGTTCAATTTCATCTTCAACCCCGTCTTTTGCTGATCCTTCTACCGATCTAACTCCAAAGAATCTTTCCAAGACATCTTCTTGATCCTTCTTCGGACTCGATACCTCTTCATCCTCTACCTCCCTCATCGCTAAACCCATATCGCTACCACAGATAGAGCATCTTTCATAGTCTTCATCAACAAATGCACCACAAGCATCGCAAAGATTGATTTTTTCATCAGTGTAATCTATATGGGGACTTTCCTCCAAAGAATCTAAGTCTGGTATCTCAGATATAAGACTACCACAAACAGAACATCTTTCACTCTCTTCTTTTAAGAATGCACCACATATTGTGCACACCTGTAGGTCCTTATCTTTTTTCAATATGTTTTCGTCTTCAGGAATTTCTTCTAGTTCCTGAGAGATGCCGAAAGCCCTTTTAAATGTATCAACATCAGTTTCCGCTGAGTCATCTATAGGTTCTGTCTCTGAGATATCAACTTCGCTATCTGAAAATTCATTTTCGCATAAAGGACATTCATCGAGCTTTCTTTCAGATATATATCCACAATTTCCACATATCTTTACATCATCGCCAACGGGAAGTGCTGAGACTGTCGATGTCGTCTCTTCGGATTCAATATTTTTTCCATCATAAGATTTCTCTAAGTCTATTTCCTGGTCTATACCTTCTCTCTTCTCTAACTCTTCTATATCTCTCTTGAGTTGGTCCTCAATATCAAAAGGGATTTCATCGGCCTCCTGGTCATCATATTCGATGTCCTGTTCAATCTCTAGTCCCTCTTCTGGTTTTTCTAACTTTTCAATATCGAATATATCTTTAATGTCACTTTCTGCTTTTTCGTCAACTAATTCTTCGTCAAATACTTCTTCATCAACTAATTCTTCGTCAATGATTTCCTCGTCTGTGAAAGTAAAACTACATTGAGGACATTCTGTAGAAGCTACGCTCACGAAGGCTCCACAGTTAGTACATAAAAATAAACCATCGTCTTCCTCTTCTTCTTGATCTTCAGTGTCTACGGGAACACTTCCTTCAATAGAAGTATCATCTTCTTTACTAATTTCATCTTCTACAATATCATCATCTACATCTTTCATCTCCGCTCCACAATGTTTACATGTCTCTGAATCAGATCCGATAAAAGATCCACAATTACTACAGAGATAGAGCGAACCTCCTTCTTTTGATTTCTCGGATACACTTTCTTCCGATGTGACTTTTTCCTCTTCTAAATCCTCCAATACAGCTCCACAATTTGAACATATTTCAGATTTTTTACCAACAAAAGCACCACATTGATCACATAAATATAACCCACCCTCTTCTTTTGTATCCTCTATTGTTTCGACTATATCACTAGCTATCGATTCTCCTATACCTTCTATAGATGTTATACTTTCTAAATTGACATCATCGAGTTCTTCTACATCGGAAAAACCTGCATCCACTATTTTTCGTGCCCTAGAAGATCCAACCCCTGAAATTTGTTTTAAGGCGTTTAATACAGCTTTTTCATTATAATTGATTAAAAATTCAAGTCCACAATTTTTACATCGATTAGCCCCAGGAGGATTAAGAGTTCCACAATCCTTACACTCCTTTATAGGCTCATTCAATATTAAACACCACCAATAATTTTTTATTTGTGATATTTATACTTATTTTGAAGGTCCTTGTAACCATCTGTTTAGACATTAGTATCACCATTATATTTATCAGATGGGTCGTCTCCATTATGATCTACCTCCCATGAATCAGTATCATTATCGCCCAGTCCGCCGTTCTTTTCCTTATCCTTTTTCCGTCTATACAAGAACATCCCTACGAACATACCGATGGTAGATATGATCGGTAAAAATATATCAGAAAATTCTGAGATCGAGGTAACGGCTTCTGCTGAATCGGATATGTCAGAATCTAAGTAAGATGTAGCAGCCAAAGTCGTCGTATCCTGTGTCCCGTTCTCAACGCCCTCAGGTATCTCGATCTCCATGGTCACATCCATCTCAGCACCAGGTATCAAATACCCCGTATCTGGAATCCCGTCTCCGGTGCTGTCGTAGTCAGAGTTGATATCATCCCAGTTCCCATCTCCTCCTAGGTCGGTGCCAATCCAAGTACCATCACTATCGTACAATGTAACATTCCATCCCTGGCTCGAGCCCAGTTCCAATGAAAATATGTTCAACCCAGATCCATCATTCTTGACTGTGAAATCATAAGATACGATGGTCCCAGCTTCTGCTGTATCGTTTTGGTCCGGATCTACAGTGACATTACCAGGGACTGAAAAAGAAGAATATCCTGTTGATGTTACTCCCTTAGTATCAACACCCTGGATCTCTATAGAATATTCTCCCACAGGAGCTTCTTCGGATAAAGTCCACGAATGGGAGTATTCCTTCCACAGGGATGGTGATTCAGGATCGGTGTCATGAAGCACCATTACTTCATCAGATATGATCTCATCTCCTTCAGGATCAACGACTGATATCGTCGCTCCGTCTATAAGACGACTTCCCATAGGTTCTGTAATCAGACCCCGTACCTCTACCTCTTCACCAGCAGAGACTTCATCGGTTTCCCCATACTCATCATATGTTCTTATCTGATCAACGTTAAGGTAGGTGTCTGTATGGAATTCAACCCTAGAATCGTAGTTCTCAGATCCATAAAATAAGTCGATAGACGTAGATCCCGTCGTCACGCTTAACTCTATGGAACTACCACTGTCAACGGTATGATCCGTGCTTATCACAAACTGATACCACCCAGGCTCTTCTATATCACTTATAGTATCCGTACCTATCGTATCTACATCGTCTTCTAAGGTCACTGTTACATCCGGTCTTCTATAGCCATGAACATTAGGATCTATATATAAAAACACATTGGAGTAATCCACCATATCAAAATCATCAGCCATCGGAAGTTCCTGAGTCCATGATATCTTATCATCAGTATCTATCGAAACAACATCTTGATTATCACCGGGAGAAGTATCTAATTCATAGTCCTCGACCATGTACAACACCCTATCGATATTAGGAACAGGAGTCTGCGTGACCAGTTGAGCAAAATCAGATATATCTTCATAATTATAGGACTCGGCTATAAGGTCTGTAAAGTCTGCCTGCCCATCCGTACCTTCAGGTACCACTTTCATGAGTTCAAAAACCTCTTCTTCCAAAGGATAGAGTGATAGATCCAGATATCCGTCATCCATGGTATCCCATCCATCGTCTATCCAGTCCCAATCTCCATCCCCATCTTCATCAAAGGCGATTGTCTCACCGTCATGTTTCAATTCTGTGTACCAATTTCTGCTTGATGATGAAACACTCAGCTTATAGATATCATCGAGCTCCCCGATGTTCTTAATTGAAACTTCATGTATTGCTTCTGTTCCAGGATCACTGGTTTCTACATTATCAGGGTATACCGATACACCGGGTGTATCCTGGACTGTGAAAGATGTTGACAGGGTATCTAAGTTCCCCTGGATATCGGTAGCCGAAACCACCACGTGATACGTACCACCGAGTGTATCCTCATCCAGTTCAAAGACGTGATTAAATTCTTTCCAGTTCGGTGGATCAGATGTATCCTGATCTAATATATCCATAGGTTCCTCTGAAATCATCTTTGTATCGTCAGGGAAATAAACGTCAAGTACAGCATCTTCTAGCACATCTGAAGTGAAACGATGCTCGACCACAGATCTTACTTCGACCTCATCCCCTCCTTGGAAAATATCCTCCTCATCTCCCTCCTCATCGAGCAATCCTAAAGATTCGATCTCTATTATGTTATCTGAGGGGAGGGAGATGCGTGAACGACCTTCTGGTGAATTGTAAAAGATATCTAGTTCTACGCTTCCAGGACCGGAAACTTCTGTTTCTATACTAAAGGTATCTCCTGCATGTATCTCATCAACCCACGGTTCGATTGAAAAAGTGCGGACCCCGCTTGAAGTTATCTCTTCTTGAACTTCTCCGATAGCCTCATCATTTAAAAGGAGAGTTATACCCAATTCAGGTTCGGGCTGCCCTCCAGGACTATCGGGATCAAGGTTCAAACGAACATCTATATCCGAAGTTATATTATAATTGTCGGAGAATTCCGGTGATTCCCATGTATGCGTTTCACCACTATCCAACTCTGCCACAATCTCTTCGCTACCTCTCTCTAAAAGTAACTCGTCACCATCCCTTAGATAAAAATCTATGTCCATATCATGAGATGCTAAAGACAAGGCTTGCGTCAACTCATATCGTTCATTTGGTACTGGACCTGCGGTATCCATATTGTTTTCCCAGTCCGTCATAACATACGTGATATCATAATCATCGATGCCCAACTCTTCTAGATCGAGTGCGGTTTCTAAACTCGTCCTATTTATGGCAGCTTCTACTTCTCCCAAAACATCCCATTCCCAATCCCCACCATCTCCATCATATTCAGCATAGTTGGCAGAAGTGATCTCCATATTCCTGCCAGAGATGTTTATCATATGATCGGCTCTCATATCCAGCCAGGGTGCAGTATAACCTTCATCGGGATCAGAATCTATGAATATCCTGAGATAATCTTCACCTGTCACCACTGGTATCTCAACAGGTCCGATGTATCTACTGACTTCCCTTCCCCAATATCTCTCCGGTATCTTTGGATCTTCAGGGATAGTTGTATTCAACCATTTATCGGGTCCGTACGGCCAGTCCGCGACACCATCACCATCGACATCTGGAAGACCCTCCGGTGTGAGCATCTCATCGTCTGGAGTACCGTCGTTGGTGAAGTCGTTGGGATAAGGATCATATTTGTCAGGGATCCCGTCACCATCTGAATCGACCAATTCAGGGGGTCTGGAACGGGAATACGGGATATCTTCACCTCCCATCATATTACCCTCTACACCAACATTGAAAAATGTTTTATCGTTTGAATAAAGACTATGCCTTCTTATATCTATATTAGGATTCCATGCATCATGGGGTGTTAAGTCGTCGAAGGGATCTTCTTCATAAGGGTATTCATCCCAGAAAGCAAAGGCACCGTCGATCTGTGGTTCTGAAGGGATCTCGTCTATGTACTTATTCTCCATGATAGGAGGTGAAATCGTTGATAATCCATCTTTACAAATGACTTCTTTCAATCTTAATCCCACTGGTTCTCCAGATAGGGGTCCATCTTCGATCCGGGCGGCGACGATGAACTCTCTAGGTGTAGTATCTACATCGACATCCATGCTGACACTAGCATTTCTCTCAAAACCATCAAAGGTGGCGATCGGTTCTCCTACGAAAGTTCCATCCGTGTAGTTCTTGGCATCAAATATCTCTATATCAGATATGACCTCCGCCGAATATTCATTATAATCGAGTACAATAGATTCTAGTAAAGACTCTTCAGATATCGAGAATGTTTCAAACTTGAACAAAGGTTCTAGTTCCCCTGAATTCAGGACTTTAGGTCCAAATAACTCTGTTTTAACTGTGAGTGAGTTCATCCCTTCCCATACCTTACCAGCAGTCATATCCCAACCATGATTATCCATTGAATGAACTACCAGTGAAGGTTCTTTATCATCGGCTATATTCCCTATCCAGAATCTTGCCTCTAATTCTTTACCAATTGCCTCTGCCTGACCACCACTGTCTCTGTTAAAACCGTTCCAATCATCCGATCGTCGGCTCTCGTTGAAACGATGTAAGCTCGTCCCTTCTACATTTCCATCCCATCCATAAACTTCGAGAAGATAATCAGCTTGTATCCCTCCTATTTCGTAACCGAATCCCTCGATATCAACGAAAAAGCGTACGGAATGCACACCCTCATCAGTTTCAAATAAAGTGCCGTTTGCCTGCATATAGAGATAAAGATAACCACCTGATCTGTAAATTTTATACTCTCTGATATCTACACTATCATCTACCTCAAAGTTTTCTGGATCATAAAAGGCTCTAACAGCGTGCCAATCCTCAAAATCTCCATCTATCTCTATATCCACTTCGACTGGGACATAAAGAATATTCAACATTATGGGGATAGTCAACAAGAATATCATTATGACAACGGTACCCAATCCCTTTTTGAACCAAGATGGAGGCATACCACGATGTGGTAATCTTCCCCCACCTCCGGATAATAGATCTCCTGAAACCAGTGTGTCTTTTAAAAAGTTCTCCCGTCCCACACCTTCTACTAAACCATTTATCAATCCATCATCTGCAGGTAGACTAGTTTTCTCTTCACTTTTGATGTAATCGGAGTAACCCAGATCATCTCCACCCATACCGACGATATTATCGACTAGGCCATCATCTGCAAGAAGGGTTTCTCCAAATATAGGTCTAAAAGGTTTAGAGGTATCATCACCTGTCAAGTATCTATCGGATCCATTTAATTCATCTTCGATTTGCCCGTTGATCCTACCGTTGACTTTACCGTTGGTCAAACCATTCGTTCGTCCGTTGACCTCTCCATTGATCCTACCGTTGACTTTACCGGTGGTCAAACCATTCGTTCGTCCGTTGACCTCCCCATTGATCCTACCGTTGACTTTACCGTTGGTCAAACCATTCGTTCGCCCGTTGATCCTACCGTTGACTTTACCG
>SL_5KL_010_SEDDRAFT_10000824_pt1 | contig 19520 bp, 17 predicted proteins | sample SodLakKL_010_SED_FD_9118 | JGI IMG/M metagenome (IMG submission 9118)
AGGGATCTCAAAACCAAACCATCACGAAAGGAGTGAGATCCCTCTTGAATGAAGCTATCTTAAGGATACTACAGGAAAGCAAAGATTTCAAGGAGCTGGAGATAAGATTATTTGAATATATTAGTGGATTAGTTACAGAAATCACGGAAGAACTCCTCTCAGCTTATGATCAGGAACTCAGAGATACTCGTAATAAAAAAGAATTAAGACTCAAAGATACTAAGGAAAAGAATCTTCAAACACTATTCGGGGATTTAAAGCTCAAGAGACGATATTACTTAGATCGTGAGGGGAAATCCAAATTTTTATTGGATGAGAAGCTGGGTATTCCAGCGGGTGAAAAAAAGTCTCCTGGGTTGAAAGAATTGTCTCTTGAACTAGTCCAGGAAGGTTCGTATAGAAGAACAAGAGATGAGTTAGAAAAAACTCTTCGATAATATGTCAGCCATGCAGCTATCCATCAATGGGTACAGAAAACGGGAGAAAGAATAAAAAAAGCCGAAGAAAAGAAGAGTAGGGATTTATTCGAATATGGAGCAGTTCCCGAGAGCCAGGGGAAAAAACAGAAAATGGATTTAATGTTCATGGAAGTTGATGGCCTTAATATAGCACTGCAGGGAGAAAAGAAAAGACGTGGGGAAATAAAACTTGGCATTAGTTATGATGGTTGGGAAAAAAGACATCCACAGAGCAAAGAATACAAACTAAGAAATAAAAGGTATTATGGCGGGGAATTTGAAAGTGAGAAGTTCTGGGAAAGAACAACAGCTCAAACTTATGAGTACTATGATTTTAATGAGGATGCAAAAGTGATCCTTAACGGTGATGGTGATAGTTGGATAAAGAAAGGCGAAGAATACCTTCCCCACCTGGCCTATTTGAGCTTAGATAAATTTCACTGGCATAGGGAAATTAGAAGGGTTTTGGGGAGGTCGAGATATTTTTTTGAAGTTCATGAGTCAATAGTTAGAAAAGACCAAAAAGCTCTATTAGAAAACCTTGAAAAGGCAAAGGTTTCTCATCCAAAAAGTAAAGCAAAAGAGGAAATTGAGAGACTAAAGAAATACCTTCTGAATAACTGGGATGGACTTTGGGATTACCGGGAGAAAATACCAGGTCTTCCTGAAGATTGTCGTGGTTTGGGCGGAATGGAAAGCAACATAGACAAGTATGCAAATAGGTTTAAAAAGAAAGGCATGAGTTGGAGCAAAAGAGGAGCAACAAATATGGCAAAGGTAATGAATGCCAGTGCTAATGGGAATTTAAAGGAACGTTTGAGGGAATACAGTTGGAATATCTGGGAAGAGGCCAGAGAACATTTTGCAGATAGGGAGAGGAGTCGGAGAAAGNTTTATCCGGTAAGAAGAGGAAAGATCCCGGCATTAGCAGGNCCACACCGTGATAGAGTATGGGTAAAAGGGTTAAGGCAATTGCTAAACCCGTTGTCCCCGAATTAATTGATAAAGGGAAAGAAATCGTTAGGAAAAAATTCTATGTTATTTTGGTTTATAAAAGCAATCTTCATTAGTAAAACTAAGGCTGAGGGGAATTTTTGGGGCGATTAAAAATACAAATTAAGGGTTTGTTTGAGTTTTGAGATCCCTGCCCACTAGTACTTGACACATACCCTGGGAAAAAGGCTATTAAAATCCCGAGATTTGTGTTAAAATTTAACGAATGAGGGCATTATAAACCGATTGGAGAGATTTGAGATGTTTAAAAAGGTTTTTCTGATTATTGCTTCTGTAATTATCCTTTTGTTAATTATTACTGGGGGAGTTATTTTCTGGCATGTCAACTCAATGATCGGGGAGATGGTTGATGTCCGGGTCGAGAGGAACGGGGAATTAATTGAATATTACAGCGATTATTTAACGAAGGTTGAACTGGAAGCCGAAGATGGTTTGCAGCTCCACACCTGGCAGTTTTCCCGGGAAAGTCCCCGGGGAATAATTATCATGCTGCACGGGATGCATGGGATGGATGCTTCGTCTCTCCTTGACCTTGGTTTTGATTTTTGGGAGGAAGGTTTCGAAGTTTTTAGCCTGGATATGAGGGCGCATGGTAAGAGCGGTGGAGAGGAAATTGGTCTTGGTTATACCGAGGTTTTTGATGTAACCGCACTTCTTGACTGGATAAAAGAGGAGGAAAGGTATCAGGATCTTGACGTTTTCCTCTTTGGCTTTTCCATGGGAGGTGCAACGGCAATAAATACAGCTGCAAAAAGGGAAGATGTAAGCAGGGTGATAAGCATTGCTTCCTTTTCCTCTTTCGAAGAAAATTTTGCCTTTTTTATGCGCCAGGAAAACCTACCCGAAATTATTATCTCCCTTTATCGACCTGCAATTAGGGGAAACCTTCGTTTAAGGTACGGTCTTAATCCAGTCGAAAATTCTCCCATAAATAATATTGAAAAGATTTATCCCCGGCCAGTCCTTTTAATCCATGGAGATCAGGACGACCAGATCCCCCTTGAACAGGGCAAAAGCTTATATGAAAAAAGCTTAGGGAACAGTGAACTATATATTGCCGAGGGAAAAGGACATTTTTTAATCCTGGATCTACTTATAGAAGAATCCACCAGAGATTTAATCCTTGGGTTTTTGGACTGATTTTTTTGAGGTAAAAAGGAAAAAGTTTAGGGGCTCAGGACAATTTTATTCCTGCCCCCTTTTTTTGCCTTGTATAAAGCCTTATCTGCAGCTTTTAAAACCTCCTGGGGATTGGTCCGCCCCCGGTTATCAGCAAGTCCCATACTTGCAGTAATTTTCAATCTGCCCGGGGATTTTTGTGATCCTTTTTCCCCGGTTTTTTTGCCTGTTCTCCTTTTACCCCTGATGAAAAATGGCTTTTGGGCCATTTTTTCTTTTAAGGCTTCCAGGTTTGAGATTGCTTCTTCTTTGCTTAAACCGGGAAAAATTACCGCGAATTCTTCCCCACCATATCGGTAAGGTTTGCCAACTCCCGAAGTTTTTTGCATAAGGACAGCAAGATATTTTAATACCTGATCCCCTGTATCATGTCCGTAACGGTCATTGACTCTTTTAAAATGGTCAATATCAACCATGGCAATGCTGAAAGGTTTTGATATTTTTAATGAATCCTGTTTTAATGATCTGCGGGAGGGAAGCCCGGTGAGTTCGTCAAGATAAGCCAAAACATAAAGGTCGAGCAGGGTTTGGATGATCAAAAAGATAACCAGCCCAAAGTAGAAAACGGGCCAGGCCTGATCATTATTTGGAAAAAGGAAGGGAAAAAAAGAAAGAGAAAAGACAGTCCCAAGAGTAATTGGGATAGAATCTTCCCGTAAGAAGGCAAGAAAGCAAAGAAACAAAACGCCTGACCCCAGAAAAAAGATTATTAAGGGTTGAGAAGAATCCAGATCGAAAAAATCCAAAACAATGGGGAAAATTTCTGATAGGATTTCCTGGTTGGGGAAGATTAATAGGGGTAAAGCAATAAGTTGAATTAGTATAAAAAAAAGTTTTTTCCTCCCGGGGGGAGAAAAGATTCCTTTTTCTCTCGAGAGAGAAAGATAAAAAATATTTGCCCAAAAAACAAAGAGTAAAATAAAAAGAAGGGGATTATCAGCAAAGCCTGATGGGAAACTGTCGAAAAAGAAAATTAGAAAAAGGGCTAAAGAAAACAATAGAGCCAGGAAGTAACGGGACTTATCGAAAAAGAGAGCCAGAAGCAAACCCAGGGAGAAGAAAACCAGGTTAATGATTGAAAGGTTATGTAAAGATAGGGGAAGAGAGTCTCCGGCAACTAATAGAAACCAGGGCCCCAGGATAAAAACAAGGGGCAGGAGAAGGGTCTTGAAAAATTTTTTTAAACGGTGCATTTGATTACCCTTTCTTTTCCATGGATTTTAGTTAATCAAATTTATACTAACATAGTTCACAACAGAAGTGAAGACTTTTGGAACTTTCTAGTAAGGCCGCAGGAAAAAAGAGCTAATAGAAAGTTAATTGGGCTTTTCGCGGTATAAGACACTTCTTTGGTTTTCCTGGATTTCTTTTTACACAAATGGATTTTATTGTAGTTTAATGAAGGATTATTTGGAGGGTGGGGTGAATCTTAATAAGATAAAGCTTCAAAACATTAATACCTTAAAAGAAAATAGTTTCAATAATCCGAATTTTCCAAACAAACAGAAAGCGAGGGGGGATGCATCAGGTTTTGGAAAGATAAACAGAAATAGAAGCTGGTTTGAGAAAAATAAAAAGGAGGATGAGGGATGAGATTATTTAAAGAAAAAATTCCTTTGTTACTTTGCCTGGTGGTTGTTTTGTGTTTGTTTATGGTGTTGGGGTCAAATGTGGCCCTTGCAGACGAAGTTTTAAAGGTTCGCAATCGGTTGGGTCAGGATATTACTACAATGGACCCTGCCCATTATACAGGACCTGAATATGCTATTGATATGTCCGTTTTTGCCAAGCTTATGCGTTTTAAGCCTGGTTCATCTGAGCTGGAACTGGACGCAGCAGAATTTATTGAGATCAGCGATGATAACCTGGTAATTGAATTTCGCCTGCGGGAGGGAATTCAATTTCACCACGGTTATGGGGAAATGACTGCAGAAGATGTTAAATTTTCCTTTGAGAGGATTATTGATCCAGAAGTAAATTCCGAGTATGCTGCTGACTGGGCGGTTTTAGAAGAAGTGGAAGTAACCGGGAGATATACTGGGCGGATAATCTTAAATGACACCTATGCCCCTCTCTTTGTCAGCACTATCCCCTATACTCCCGGAAGTATTATCAGCAAAAAGGCTTTTGAAGAACTGGGAGAACAATTTGCTTCAAGGCCTGTTGGGGCAGGACCTTATCAGTGGAAAGAGTGGGTCCCAGGCCAGAAGATCGTCCTGGAAAGGTTTGAGGACTATTTTGGAGATAAACCATATTTTAGCCAGATTGAACTTTATCCAATGGTGGAATACGAAGTGGCTGAAATGGCTTTTGACCGGGGAGACCTGTTATCAACCGAAATTTCCCTGGATTCCTATGACAGGTACCAGGCCGACCCCAATGCGGAAATCCACCTGCTTTCAACTTTAAGGTACCACTGGCTGGGCTTTAACCATCAGAAGGCGCCTTTCGATGATATTCGGGTTCGTGAAGCGGTCCGTTACGCAGTTGATATTGATTCGGTAATTGCCGGGGCTTATGCAGGAATCCCCCCTCGAACCAACACAATGCTTGCTCCGGGAATACTGGGTTACTGGGAAGATGCTCCTGAATATAATCCCGACCATGATAGAGCTCGAGAATTGTTGGCCGAAGCGGGTTTCCCCGATGGTTTTGAAACCCAGATCACCGTTGATTCAACTGCTGTCCATGTAAACTCAGCTCAAATCATTCAGGACCAACTTCGGGATATTGGAATTGATGCTCGAATTAACGTTGTTGAAGCTGGAGCAGGTTTTGAAACAATAGGAAGAGGGGATCCGGAAGGAATGCATTACCAGAGTTTCTCCGCTATTCTTGATCCCGGTTACTGGTTTGAGTGGTTTACAACCGAACAAATTGGAGCCTGGAATTACTGGAAATGGTCCAACGAAGAATTTGATGAATTAAAAATTGAAGGAGACCTGACCATTGACCCGGAGGAGAGGGAAAGGATATATATCCGGATGCAGGAAATTATTGATGAAGAAGTAGCCTGTATCTGGGTTACCCACGGAGCAAGCATTTATGTTACCAAGCCTGGAATAGTTCCTTCTTTCCTGGCCCATTATCCCCAGTACCATTACTGGACTGTGGAATAATTAACTGGACTAAAGGGGCGGGGGCTTTGCCCCTGCCCCTAAAATATAACTTTTAATTTGGGAAGGAGACTAACCTTGAGCATAAACATTTTAACTGTAAGCGGAAATCCCTATGAAAGAGGTTTGGCCCATGGCAAAGCAAAAAGGGAAGAGATTGATAATTATTTAAAACATTTTTATTCCCTGATAGAAAAAGATAAAACCACCAGGCAGGCAATTCATCACGTGAAAAAGTTTATTCCTTATATCGAGGATTATTCTCCAGTTATCCAGGAAGAACTTATGGGCATTGCCGAGGGTGCTCAGCGGGGTTATGAGGAAATAATAATGCTTCACCTGCACGAGGAAATCGGATGTTTTGTCCCCCACTGCACCAGTTTTGCTGTGACCGCTCCTGGTACTGTTGATGGGCAGGTATACACGGGTCAAACCTGGGATATTCCCGTAGATCTTTGTATCAACGCTCACCCATTTTTACTCAGGTCTATAAACGAAGAAGGGCAGGTTAACCTGGCATTTACCTATGCAGGGGTAATAGCAGGAGCAGGTTTAAATTCCCATGGAGTTTCTTTAAACTGGAATTCCCTTCCCAGGTTGAAGTTTGAAATCGGAATCCCCACCTACATTATTATTGCTGAAGTTTTAAGGCAAAAAACAATTGGAAAGGCCCTGGAAGCAGTTTTCCGGGCCAAAAGGGCGGGTTGTTTTAAGTTTATGATATCCGACAGAGATGAAATTTATGCAGTCGAAGCAACCCCGGAGGACGTTGAAATTTTTTATTCTCACAGATTTCTAGGCCATGCCAACCATTATGAGGGAAAGCACAAAGACCGTCAGGATTTAAATAAAGTTTGTCGGGAAAGGGCAGCCTCAACTATTGTTCGGCAAAACCGCATGGTCAGGTTTTTAAATGAAAACTGGGGATCCATTAACCTGGAAAAATGCCAGGGAATTCTCCAGGATCATGTTAACTATCCATTTTCAATTTGCCGCCATCCCGATGAAGAGGCAAACCATATTACCTGTGGCGCATGGGTGGTACTGCCAGGGAAAGGAGAATTCTGGTATTCTCCGGGTCCCCCGTGTGAAAACAGTTTTACCCGGGTGAACCTTTATGATTAAAAACAAAGGAGGGTAAACTTTATGACTGGTTTCATTATACGCCGCCTCCTGGTTACTGTAATAACCGTTCTGGGAGCAATGGTCCTTTTATTTACCATTTTGCAGCTGATTCCCGGTGACTTTGCTTCAGTTGTTCTCGGCCCAAGAGCTACCCCGGAGATAATTGAAAGTTTCAGGGTACGGATGGGTCTGGACCAACCCATTTACGTTCAATTATTTAACTTTATTTTTAATGCCATCCAGGGAGACCTGGGTAGGGACGTTTTAAGTCATTTACCCGTTAGGACCCTGGTATTACAGGTTTTACCCCACACAATTGTCCTTGCTCTGTCCAGCATTTTAATTGCTTCTATCCTGGGTATACCCCTGGGGGCTTATGCCGCGGCTTTTAAGGGGTCGATGATAGATAGAATTTTGGGTGTTCTCTCAATTTCTGCCATTACCATCCCCAGTTTTCTTGCGGGCCTTCTTGGTCTTTTAATTTTCTCCGTTTACCTGGGCTGGTTTCCGGCAATGGGAGCTGGACAATCAGGCAACATCCTGGATCAGATTTATCACCTGATCTTACCTGCAGGGGCCCTTGCCCTGGGCTGGGTGGGGTATATTGCCCGGATAATGAGGGCTTCAATGCTGGATGAATTAACTGAAGATTATGTGCGAACGGCTCGTTCAAAAGGATTAAAAGAATCGGTGGTGGTTTTTAAGCATGCCCTGCGGGGAGCCCTGATTCCCGTAATTGCTGTTATTGGGGTGGGTTTTGGTAATTTGCTTGGTGGGGCAGTTTTAATTGAAATTATTTTCCATCGCCCTGGTTTGGGTTACCTTATCTATACGGCGATAAGAACCAGGAATTATCCAATTGTCCAGGGGGGGTTAATCATCGCTGTTATTCTTTATTCCCTCGCCAACTTAATGGCTGATCTTTCCTACGGTTTTATAGATCCCCGGGTGAGGAGTGAATAACCATGCGGAAAAAAATTAAAAAACTTATGGCAGAACCCCTTGCCCTGGCTGGAGTAATTATTATTATTTTTATTTTACTTGTGGCAATTTTTGCTCCTTTTATTGCTACCCACGACCCCCAGAGAACAGACCCAATTAACCGCCTAAAGCCTCCCTCAACGGAAAACTGGATGGGAACTGATAACCTTGGTCGGGATACCTATAGCCGGGTTGTTTTTGGAACCCGGATTGCCCTTTTAGTTTCTCTCCTGGCCATATCTTTTGCAACGTTACTGGGATTAACCTTCGGCATAATTGCCGGGTTTTTCGGAGGGAGGATTGACAGCACCTTTTTGATATTTTTTGATATTATAAAATCATTTCCCGCGCTTCTTTTGGCAATAACAATAATTGCCATTACAGGACCTAGTTTACCAATGCTGATCATTATTATAGGGATTACCCGTTTTCCCGCTTATTCAAGGCTTGTAAGGGCCCAGACCTTAAGGGTTAAAGGGCATGATTATATTCTGGCAGCAAAAGCCTTGGGAGTTTCTATTCCCCGAACGATGTTTAAGCACCTCCTGCCAAATGTTTTGGGCCCGGTTTTTATCCAGGCTGCAATGGATATACCCATTGTAATTACCTTTGAGGCGGGTTTGAGTTTTCTTGGTTTAGGGGTCCCCCCACCAACTCCCAGCTGGGGAGCAATTCTTCGCACGGGATACTCTTTTATTAGAACAGCACCGTATATGGTAATTTTTGGAGGGGCAGTTTTGATGTTAACCACCCTTGGTTTTACTCTTATGGGGGAGACTTTAAGAGATTTTCTGGATCCGAAATTACGCAAAGTTGTTTAATTTTTTAGAAAAAGCCCTGAATGGAAATCGGGGCTTTTTCTACTTATTTCAATGAAATATTGGTTGAATGCTAAGAAAAAAGGAAGGATTTTTCTTAACCGAGGGGAACTGATAAAATATATTTCCGAAAAGATATAATTTTTTTGTAAGGACGCTCGCAAAAAATAACTGGGGGTGTTGTTTTGGGTCAGGAAGTAGATAAAAAAAGGATTAATTTTTTACCCAAAGGAAAGGTTAAAATGGTTGGGTTCGAATGCGAAGGAAGGATTCTGGATATTGGTGGTGGGGGAGAAGGGATTATTTCCCACCTCTTCGGAGAAAAGGTTGTTGCAATTGATTTGAGCAGGGAAGAGTTAAAAGAAGCAAGATCCAATGGAGCTTTACGAATCGAGATGGATGCAACTGACTTAAAATTCCTGGACGAGGAATTCTCAAAGGTTACATCCTTTTTTTCTTTAATGTATATGGATCCAAGTGATCAAAGAAAGGTTTTTGCTGAAGTTTACAGGGTATTAAAAAAAGAAGGAGAATTTATCATCTGGGATGCTGAAATCGCACCTTGCGATGGCGGGGAAAAAGATGTAATTGCCCTGTCTTTAACCGTTGAACTGGAAGGAGAGGAAATCCAAACAGGGTATGGAGTGTATTGGCCGGGTAAGGAACAATCTTTAGAGAGTTTGGCAAAAAGGGGACAAGACAGTGGTTTCAAGGTAGGGAAAAAGGAGCAAGACGGAAACATTTTTTATTTAAAACTTGTTAAATAAAATCCAGTTAGGGTTTAAAAAACACAAAGGAGAGGAAAAATGAGCTACTTTTCGCACCTATATTGTCCTAAGTGTTCGGAAACCTATGAAAAGAATCAACCTGTAAATCTTTGTAAATGCGGAGGTCCCTTGTTGGTATCCTATGATTTTAAAAATGGGGTGGGTTTTAACAAAGAAGAATTAAAAACCCGTCCGGAAAATATGTGGCGATACAGAGAAATGTTACCCGTAGAAAAATCGGAAAATATTATTTCCCTGGGAGAGGGATTTACCCCGATTTTCTCATGGAAGCGATTGGGGAAGCATCTAGGGCTGGATAACCTTTACTGTAAAGACGAAGGGCTTAACCCTACAGGTTCTTTTAAAGCTCGGGGAGCTGCTGCTGGGATTTCCAAAATTCTTGAGCTTGGAATTACCGAAATTGCCATGCCTACAGCAGGAAACGCTGGAGGCGCCTGGGCTTTATTTGGAGCCAAGGCAGGAATAAAAACCAACATTGCTATGCCCGAGGATGCTCCAGAAATAACAAAAACCGAGTGTGCGGTTGCAGGGGCTGCAGTTTATCTTGTTAAAGGGAATATTGCCGATGCCGGAAAGATTATAGGGGAAGGGGCAAAAAAGTATGGATGGTTTGAAGTTTCAACCCTTAAAGAACCTTACCGGATCGAAGGGAAAAAAACAATGGGTTACGAAATCCTGGAGCAAATGAACTGGGATCCCCCGGACTATATCCTGTATCCCACAGGAGGGGGAGTAGGAATAATTGGAATCTGGAAAGCAATTAAAGAAATGAAACAACTGGGATGGATAGATGGAGAAAAGAACCCTAAGATGGTAGCAGTCCAGGCCAGGGGCTGTGCTCCAATAGTGAGGGCTCACGAAAGAGGGGAGAATTTTGCTTCAGAATGGACAGAACCAAAAACCATTGCAGCGGGTATTCGAGTCCCAAAAGCTTTAGGGGATTTCCTGGTTTTAGAGGCAATTAGGGAATCTGGGGGCACCGCAATTGCAGTTAGTGATGAAGAAATAATTAAAGCAATTGTAAAAACTGCTAAATTGGAAGGGATATTTATCTGCCCAGAGGGGGCCGCAAACGTTGTTGCCCTGGAAAAGCTACTGGAGAAAGGATGGATTAAACCCCAAGAAAAAGTATTAATCCTTAATACTGGTTCGGGAATGAAATATTCTACTACTTTAAATTTTGATTTTCCGGTAATGGGTAAAAATGACAGGCTTTAGCAAGTAGCTCCTTCTCCAGGAAGGAAAAATTCCTTCCGGTTTTTTATATTTTTTGCAAGTAATTCCAGATGTTTTTCTTTTTTAATCCAGTCTAACAATTTTTTAGGTGAAGGTTTAAAAAAGATTTACTAAAGGGAGAAAAAATTAAGAAAAGAAAAAGGTAACACGAAAGTGATAACGAATAGTAAAATACTAAACTTACCAAACCAGTCGCAGTAATAATTTTCCGAAACCTGGAAACAGGTTCTCTAAAAAAACCAGCTTAGGAGGAGCAAAAAATATGATACCCCGATTTTCCTATGGGAAAAAAACTCTATTTCTTTTTTTGTTTTTTGTTTTTGTTTTTTATTTACCGGGTTGTGATTCGATTAACAACGATAACTATATGCTTTTTGTAGAGGTTGAGGGGGAAGGGCTTGTTCAGATTTCCCCGGAAAGAACAAGATACAATGAAGGAACTGAGGTCGAATTAAAGGCCGTAACCGCAACCGATGGACAATGGTATTTTTCCCACTGGAGTGGGGATGTAGTTGCTAACGAAGAAGAGATAAGCTTTGTTATCGAAAAAGATGTCGTAGTTGTAGCCCATTTTAAATTAAAAGACGGAGCAGCCTTGGAAGGGAATTTAAGAATCCAGCACACCTGGCCAAACTCTCCGAATTTTTCAGCCAACCAAAATAATAGCTTTCCCTCCGGCGAAATAACCGGGTTTGAGCGTGAATTTGAGTCAGGAGAATTAATCATTCAGATGATGCCTTTTAGTTCCACCGAAGATAGGGCTAATGTAGCCAGAGCTCTTGGGGGAAAAATAAAAGGAGAGATTAGGGAACTGGAAATAATTCTACTTAAAGTACCCGGTGATACCTTTGAAAAACTGGCGGTGGTGAATAATTTGCCAGAAGTAATAAATGCCCAACCCAATTATATTTACCAAAGCCAGAATTCGATACCTAACGACCCCAAGTTTTCTTATCAATGGCACTATCCCCTTATCAGGCTTCCTCAGGCCTGGGAGAAAACAACCGGAAGCGGAAATATTAACATTGCTGTTTTGGATACCGGGGTAGATGGGAAACACCCTGATCTTGATGGAGTTGTTCAGGGCTATAATTTTATCGACGGTAATGAAGATACTATGGACTATCATGGTCACGGGACTCATGTTGCTGGAACAATAATGGCCTCAACAAATAATGACGAGGGAGTTTCCGGAGCAATGTGGCAGGGGCAAATTGTTCCTGTAAAGGTTTTGGGTGATAATGGTGGAGGTTCAACCTGGAGTGTTGCTCAGGGAATATTATATGCATCGGGTCTTTTGGAGGATGTCCCAAACCCCAACCCAGCCCAGGTGATTAATATGTCTCTGGGCGGGAGAGAACGAGATGATGCTCTTGAAAACGCTGTTAGAAAAGCAAGAGAAAATGGGACAATCCTCGTTGCTGCTGCTGGCAATAACAATGAGGAAAAACTTAGTTACCCTGCAGCATTTAAAGATGTAATATCTGTTGGTTCAGTTGCTTACACCTCTTCGGGGGCTCCAACCCGGGCAAAATATTCAAATTATGGAAATGACCTTGATATTGTGGCTCCTGGAGGAGGTTCGGGTAAGGGCGTCCTGAGCACATATTTTTCCGGTAGTGGAGATAGTAAAACCTATGAGTATGCTTATATGGTAGGGACTTCAATGGCTACTCCCCATGTTTCGGGGGTGATAGGACTGATGCTTGCTTCAGGTATGCCGGAAGGAGAGATTCGAGAGACCCTCCATAAAACGGCGATGGATCTGGGGAAAGAAGGATTTGATCCGGAATTTGGCTATGGTCTTATTAATGCTAACTGGGCCGTTAATGAGGTTGACAGTGTAAAAATAATCGTGGGAGAAAGAGATGGTAATACTATAAATGCCCGGGCTGAAAAAACCATTCCTCTTGGAGAAAAATATTTTGAATTTCCCGAAATTGTTCCCGGGGAATACCGGGTTTATGCCTGGATAGATATTGAAGGTAATGGAATTATAGAGCCTGGGGATTACATTGCAGAATCTGATTGGGTTAATTTTGAACCCGGTAAAAAAGTTTCAGTAGAGTTGATTTTAAAAGAGTACTGATTGCTTTTTAAGTACCTGTCTCTTATTTTAGGCAGGTGCTTTTTTTTAACAAGACCTTAACATTAAAAAAAATAGATAGAACCTATGGGAAATTAGGAAAAATTGGTTAAATTTTTAAAGGGTTAAAGGTTTTTATGGGAAAATGTAGAAGATTTACCTTACAAAAAAATTACCCAATTAAGAGAAGGCTTTTATTATAAGAAAACCTTTTTGAGAGCGGTGGTTTAAAGTGGGACTAATAGATAGAAACACCCTTCAGGTTTTCAGCCTTGGCCGCTTTGAAGTGAGAAGAGGCGGACAGCTAATTTCCCGGGAAAACCAGCGCATAAATAAAAGATGGAGACTCTTTCAGATATTAATTACTTTTAAGGGGCAGCCCTTATCTTCCGAACAGTTGTATAAATATCTTTCCCTGGAAGAAAGCGTTAATCCCTCCGAGGCATTGAAAAGTCTCGTTTTTTATCTTCGAAAGTCTTTAGGAAATGATGAAACTGGGGAAAAATATATCCTTTGTTCTCAGGGTCGTTATTTTTTCAATGAAAAATCGAAGTACTGGCTTGATGCTGAAGAATTTGAAAACCTTTGCAAAAAAGCAAGGCAGGTTTCCGAGGAATCTGCAAAAATGGCTATTGATCTCTACCTTGAAGCTCTTTCTCTGTACCGGGGGAATTTTTTGGCCGATGTTCCTCGGGCTTACTGGGCTATTTCAACCCGCAACCATTTTCGAGAACTCTACTTAAGGGCAATGCTGGAAGCAAATGAACTTCTTAGAGAAGAAGCAAGATTTGAAGAAGCCTGGGGACTTTGTGAAGCAGCTCTGCGTATAGTTCCTTTGGAAGAAAAACTACATACCAGCTCCCTCAAAGCCCTGATTGATGGAGGTAAGGCGGGGCTGGCTCTTGTTCATTATGACGAGGCGGCTTCCTTGTACAAAGAAAATGGATTGGATGTCCCCGCCAACCTTAAGAAACTCGGAGAATCACTAAAGAAGGAAAATATTACCCCCGGAGATCCCGAGGAAATTTTGGAAAAGTTAAATTTAAATAAGAGAGATGAAGGAGCCTTTGAAAGCGATTTGGAGAGTTTTTCATTGATTTATGAATTGGAAAAAAGCCGTAGTGAAAGAAGGCAAAAACCAGCATACCTTTTAAATTTGACTCTTAATGGTGAATCTCCGGTCTCTGAGGTTGATAGGGTTGGGGATAAATTAAAAAAGTTGTTAAAGAAAAATTTAAGAAAAGGAGATGTTTTTTGCAACTGGAGTCCTCGGATTTTTCTTGCAATCCTCTTAAATGTACCTTTGGGAGAGATTGACAAAATAATGGAAAGAATAAGAAATAATGTTTCCCAGGAATGTCCTGATACCGAACTGGAATTTAAGTTCAGGTGGAAGAAAATTTAAGGGGCCCGAAAAGGGCCCTTTTTTTATTTTGAGAAGGTGTGCTTGGTTTCAGTTAGTTATTCTAAAGTTGAATTTTTTCTTATAACCTTAATCTAACCTGATTTTAACCCTTGAATAACTGACAGACTAAACTAGTGGTGATATACTTTCATTACAGAAGGTGAATAAGGTAATTCGTGAAATTGCTGTCGGGGAATAGGAGGGTTTCAAAGTGAGAAATGAAGGTATATTTGCTGAAAAAGAACCCAAATTCTCCATTAAAATAGTTTCCCGAAATGGGCTCGACATTCAGGGAGAAATAATAAATATAGAAACCGGTGCCAAGGAACAATTCAATGATTTTTTGGAACTTGCTATAATAATGGAAAAATTTTTTGAGCTTCTTAACCCTGAGCTTGCCTTAGAAAACGCCAGGTCCTGGGATAGTGATGAAGGTTCCGTTGATAAGCAGGGAGAGCGTTTGTTTAAATTTATGCGAAATTTAAAGCCTTTTTATAATGAGCTAGGGAGTGAAGACATTGTCCCCAAAAAAAGGTGAAAAGAAAAAGAAAATTGGTTCTACGGATTTCCTGATTCGTATCCAGTTCCGGCAGCATGCAACCTGGCAGGGGGAAATCCAGTGGCTGGGGGTTAAGCATGAACGGAGGCGCTTTTTCCGCAGTTTTTTGGAAATGGTCATGTTAATCCAGGAAGCATTGGAAAAGGAAGGGAAAATTGAACCGAGCATTTCCTTGCAAAGCTGGGATGAAATCCAGAATGACCTTTTAAAAGCAAAGCCGGCAGAGTAATTAAAAGGGTTGGGTGAAAATTATGAAAAAGAAAATCGCCTTGCTGATTTTTATAACCTTATACCTGATAGCATCATCGGCAGGAGCGGCTGGACGGCCAGCAGTTGACTTCGGCACCTATACCGCCCCAGAAAAAATAACCAAGACGGTGGCGGCTCTTGTGCCCCTGGTCGATGAGGGGGTGGAGTACCTTGAGGTGTGGCTGGAAAGTTTACCCACCACAGAAGATCGGTTGCTCACCCTGGAAGGGCAGCGGTTGAAGTTAGAAACCCGTGGAGGAATATACTGGGTGGCTATGGACCCGGTCGCTATTCCCACGGAACCTAAACAGCTGACCGATGAAAATACAGCCGCCTTGCCGTTATTGCTAAATTTCACAGTTAAACCCCAGGACAGACCTGGAGAATATAGAACAAATCTTGTTATTCGCCAAATGGGTAGTGAAGGAATTATTAACGAAAGAATGCTTCCCATTAGTTTAAAAGTTGGTCCCTGGGTGAAGATTGAAAAAACTATTGGAGAGGTTGTTGTAGGAAGTTGGGGAGAGGAACCGGGTACTTTAATCAACCGGGTCCCGGGGGAAATAAGGGTAGCTTCTAACTTTTCCTGGCAAATTTTCCTGGAGTGCTATCTGGAAGAAGGTTTAAAGTCTGGAGATCTGGAGCTTTTATTGGTAACTCATGAGGATAGTGGGTTTGAGGTTGTGAGCAAAAAACCTATTCAACTTAAAGAGGGGCAAATGCTTCTCGGGGGTGGGGGTCCTACAATTAAAGAAGATGGATATTCCTGGGTAATAATCCCCTATTTTTTAAAAGTTAAAGATTACATTACCATCCCTGCGGGGAAGTTTGCCCTGCCGATGGCTTTCAGTGTAAGAGTGGTGGAGGATTAAGATTTTAAAAGGGGGTGATTATTAAGTAAGAGCAAGGATTGATAAGGAGGAGCGGTCTTTTTTAAGACTTACTTTTCTCATTGGAGGTTATGACGCCCCGCTTTTTAATTGGTCACCAATAGGGTGGGGTCGAGCCAGTGGTGAAACCGGCCAAAAAAAGAAAAAAATCCAATGAGGAGGAAAAAGAAAAATGAAAAAACTGTTAGTATTGTTTTTGACAATAAGTGTTATTATGGTTCTATCTTTAACAGTGCTTGCTGAGGCTCACCTTGACCCACCTAACTATGACCTTCCTGATGAATGGTGCGAAATGCCCCCAGACGGCTGGAGTGCCTGGGTTGCGGGCGAAGGCATATTTGAGGGTTACGAAGAATCCAAATTCACCAACTTTTTTGAATATGCCAGAAATGAAGATACAGATTACAATGTAGTTGTTGAAGGAGTTACCGTTACAGGAGTAATTGACGATCTGTGGGGAGTTCAGCGGGGAATTATCTATGTTCCTGCCCGCTTGTATATCCCCTGCTACCTGGAAATGCACCTGGTAGGTAATGGTGGAAAAACAAAAGTTAAAACCCTTGGTGTTGATTCAGACCCATACGATAATATAATTCGCCACGGAAGTTACGATGTAATTATGCTTTTCCATCCCGGCTTAACCGGGGTAGTAGATGAAGATTGGGCCTTTGTGGATGCTCGCGACGGACAGCGGCTTTTCTCCTCAATCGGCCCCGGTTCCGATGATGATCCTGATAACGCAAAAGTGTTCATTCACGCCTGTGATATCTTCCGTTTGGACTTCTATGGAAATATTCAGCATAATATTAGTGTTAAAGCCGAACCCTTTACCAACCATCGGGATCAAGATAATGAAGACGAAGTATTCCTTCAAATGAGATACAATCTAAATAGCATGGATGATGGAACCTGGAGCCAAACCAAAGAGGTTACACCTAATAACTTTGCTCCACAAGGTGGTTTTGACCCCTGCAGTCCCAACACAATGTATTTCCAATTCAGGGTTCCCTGGGTCCATATGGAAGCCGGTGAATACCGAACAATCGTTACCTTCTCTATCTATAATATCTAAATAACCTGACTGTTTTGGGTTTTTAGGAAAAAGAAATGAATAAGGGGTTGGTGTTTCCGCCAGCCCCTTATTAATCCAAGGAGTGGTTTGAAATGGCCTGCCCAATAAATAAAAACCTGATAATTTTATTCTCCCTCTTTTTTCTGGTTTTCTTTGGTTTTTGTCTTCCGGGGGAAGCAAGTGTAAGGGTGGAGCCTTCCCGGTTTATTCTCCATGTTGCTCCGGGAGAAAGAGACACAGGTGCTATAACAGTGACAAATTATTCTCCTTTCCCGGTTACCTTAGATGCTGTTTATTATGATTGGGAAATGGATGAAGAATTTGAGTTAGTTCACTATGACAGGGGGACCTTAAAAGAAACCCTGGATGGTTTGATTCGTTTTAATCCTAGGCAGTTTACTTTAGAACCAGGGCAATCCCAGGTTGTTAGGTTCACAGTAGAGTTTCCGGAGGAAAAGGATGAACAATTTGAACGCAGGGGCATTATTTTTTTTGAACATTTAGAAGAAGACCCGGACTTTGAGGGGACCGGTGCAATGTTAAAAACCATGATCGGGACCACTATCTACATCAGGCCGGTTGAATATATATTTAGCTTTAGGGTTATTGAGAATCATGTTGTTACGGCCCCCAGTGGACAAAAATTTGGAGCATTACTTTTGGCTAATGCATCTTTAGTCCACGTTCGTTTTGAAACAACCTTCAAGGTCTTCAACTCAGATGGGGAAGTGGTTGAAGAAGGGAAAATCCCGGAGTTAGTAATTTTACCCGAACAAGTAAGGCCCCTATATTTCCCCCTGCAAAGAGTTTATTCTCCCGGTGATTATCGCATAGTTATTGAATTTGATTTTTTTGCGATAGGCCGAAAAGTTACCGAAACTATTCCTTTTCATGTGGGAGACTGAAGGAAGGAGCTTTTAAATGCAAAAAACAACCATTTCAATTCTTGCTTTGGCTCTGATCCTTTTAATTTTTGTCTTTTTCCAGAATCCTTTGCTTAAAGCCTTTGAAGAAGAAACCAGTTTTGTTTTGTTGATAATTAGAACTGAAACCAGGGAATTAATTAGGGACGACTTTTTTGAAATTTTTGACATGGGAGATTATATATTACTGCCAGTTGCTTATATTTCCAATTATCTTGAAATGCAGACTAGATTTTTTCGTGAGGACAATATACTCCTGGTTGAACATCTCCCCAGTGGTCGGAGTTCCAAAGTAGACTTTAAAACAGAGACTTATGAGGGTTACCCTGAGTTATCTGAACACTCTCCAGTTCAACATGAAGGGGACTTTTTTGTTTCGTCAATTTTCCTGGAAAAATTGACCGATGTAAATATTTCCTGGCAACCCCGGAGACAGGAAGTAATAATAACCATAGATTTGCTAGAAGATGATGTAATTTCTGATGATGAATTAGATGATCCTCTCGATCAGTTTAGAGTAATTACCCTTGTACCCGATACTTTTGGGCCTGAAAGTTCATTAGGTTCAATACAATATAGAGTTAGTGGTTTGGCAAATATTACTCAAGATGGGAACTGGAATTTTTCTAGCAGACAAAGGTTTAATGTTCACGGGAGGCTTCAGAACTGGGCGGTTTCTTTAGGCCTTTCCTCCACATATAATTTTACTCGCTCAGAATTATCTTTAAGTATTCCGCTCCTGCGGGCTACTCTCCAGGAAGAGAACTATAGGATTGTTTTAGGGGATAGTAGAATTAGCTATCCAGCTACTCTTGGGAATAAGGCTCTGAGGGGTTTTAATTTTCAAACCCCGGGTAGTTTTTCGCCTAAGCAAAGGTCTTTTACAAATATTTCAGGGTTTGCAGAAAAAGACTCCAGGGTGTCTCTGTTTGTTAATGGGAAACTTATCGGAGAACAAGTTATTACTGATGAGGAAACCTATTTGTTCCCGAATGTTTCTTTAGAAATAAGGTTAGCCAATAGAGTTTTAATTGTTATTGAAAACCCTGATGGAACAAAAGAAATAAGGGAAAGGAAAATTGTCGGCCATCCTGAGGTTTTTCGGGAAGGTACCAATGAATTTGGTTTAGCTGCAGGTTTGCACGGGAGAGTAGATGATTATGATGGAAACATGTTGGGTGCTCTTTATTACTATGCAGTTTCCAATGACCTTTCTCTAAATTTTGAAGCATTGCGATTGCAGAGAATAAGCAATGAAGAATATCAGCTTCCCGAAGTTGGCCTTTCTACCGGTTTTACTGGAAGGCCCTGGAGCAGTGCTGTTTTAGGATTTGACTTATTAATGGGTGGGTTTGCTTATGATCTTGAGTTTGGGTTCAAAACTTACTTTTTGCAGGGATTTACAAGGGGTTATCTGGAGGGAACTTATTTTCATGTTCCATTAAAGGCAACCCGAACTTTGAGGGAAATTCCGGGTCAGCGTTTGCTGGTAACTGGAGGATATAATCTCACCCCGAGATTGGCTTTAAGGCTCCAGGGTGATTTTCGCCGTTCTTTTCCTGATATGGTTTTTTCAACCCTTGATAGAGGAACTTTAACTTTTCTTTACCGGAACCCATTA
>SL_5KL_010_SEDDRAFT_10000825_pt1 | contig 19492 bp, 15 predicted proteins | sample SodLakKL_010_SED_FD_9118 | JGI IMG/M metagenome (IMG submission 9118)
GCCACCCAGCCCTCGCCCTCACGCTCGAACGCCTGATCCAGCCAAGCCAGTGCCTCCTGCAGGCTCGTCTGGCTGTAGAGCACCGCGACGTGCTCCACCCCGGGTGCCACCGCAATGCGCCGGGCATTGCCCTCTGCGAAGCTCCCGTAGGTCCGCCCCATCTCGACCTGATCCGGCTCGAGATCGTCAAAGGCCATCGCCACGACGCGCTGCCCTTCTTCCTGAAGGCGGCGCTCAAACCCGCCGACCACACTCATCAGGTTGGCCGGGGTCTCGGCATCCACGGTGGGGGCGAACATGGAGACCCCCACCGTGGCGACGACGTCGTCGCGCTGCTGCGCGAAACGCACGATGATGTTCGATGCCATCGAGTGGCCCAGGACGGCCATGGGCTCATCCTCACCCATCAGCTCCGCCCGGGCGTAATCGGCCACCCGTTGCGTCTGCTCTACAAGCGCCTGGGCCGCCCCATCCTGCGCGGTGATGTCACCGTGCAGCGGCCGCGGGTTCCGGCCGTGCCCCAGGTAGTCGAAACTGACCACGGTGTAGCCGTTGCCAGCCAGCGTCAGCGCGAACGGGTCCATCAGGGGCCGCGAGCCGGCAAAACCGTGGGAGACCAGCACCACTGGTCCAGTGGCCTCGCTGGCCGGGCGGAAGATCGTTGCGGGGGTCTCATCGATGGTGACCGCCTCGCGCTCGATCCCCCGCTCATCCTTCAGGAGCTGGAATAGGGCAAGGCCGATCGCCACCAAGGCGGCGACCGCCCACAGCCAGTCCCAGCGCGCCGAGCCTCCGCTGCCCGCCATCACCGACGTTCACCCTGAGGAAGAAGAGGATGACGACGACACGTCCGCATCCGCCGCCTTGGTGGCTACCTGGTCAGCGTTTCGATCCCGCGCCTTGAGTCCCCAGTGCCAGAGGAACGCCGTGGGCATGGGGATGACCAGGAACCAATGCTCGAGAATGGCCAGTGCCATCAGGGTCGCCACCAGCGTCAGGCCGACGGCGGTGGCCGCATCCACCCCGGGCGCCACCGCGGCCTGCACCAGCAGGACCAGGGCCACCGTGGAGACACTCACCGAGAAGGGGAAGAACAGGTTCATGGGCCGGCGGCGCATAAAGCTGCGCAGGAACTTCATGTGCTCCGGCACGAACTCCTCGTTGAGGTTACGCACCCCCAGGAAGACGTTGATACGGGCACTCTCATGCATCCACGCCAGGACCAGGAAGGTCCACAGCGCCACCAGGTTGCCATCCCCCCAGGTCAGGAGCGCCAGGACAATGCCCAGCACGATGATGGCCAGCTCATGGTAGATGTTGCTCTGCAGGGCGTGGCCGAAGTGACGCCAGCCCGAGCAACCCGGCGGGCAGCTGATCTGCCGCGGCCCGGTTAGGTAGTTGGTGTAGTAGCTGAGCTCGACCCATGCCCAGACCAGCAGGGCGCTGGTGAAGGCGAGGTAGGCACCGGAGACCGAGGTATCCCCGCTAGTGGCCGCAACCCCGTAAAGGCCCACCACCAGGCCGACGGTGCCGCCGAGCATGCTCCAGCGAAAGGTGCGCACCGGCAGGTTGTCGAGGTAGATGACCACCCCGGTGCTGAACCACCACAGAAACAGCGCGAAGAGCGCCGGCAGGAGGTACTCGACCATTACGGCCCCTCGACATCCTGCTCGTCCAGGAACTGGACAAAGGCACCGGCGTTGTCTTCGCCAAATGCGGCAAGATCTACGCCCTGGCCAGTGACCGGATCCTCAAGGATCAGCCGCCCGTCCGCCTTGCCCTGCAGGATGAAGGGCACCTCATCGCTGCCGCCGGTCCGCACCCGCGACTGGGCGAGCTGCCGGACCGTCTGGCGCATGAACGATTCCTCGCCCTCCCCGGCCCGTGCCAATTCCTCGCCGGTACGGCCATCACGGACCACGATCTCGCCGTCCTCATCGGCAAACGAGAGCGCGCGCTCGGCAACCGGCGGTTGGAAGTCCGTGGGGGTGGTGCCCAGAACGAGTTCGGTGTAGAGCACGTATACAGTCAGCATCAGGACGATCCCCAAGGCGGTCACCGGCATGATGACCTTGGAGATCGGTCCGGCCTTGAGATGCTCGTCGTTGTCGGAAGAAGCCATGATCAGATCGTCTCTCCGGCGTGGGTCAACGCCGCCGCGCCTTTACGAGTGCGCGGCGGCTCCCTGATCGACCCCGGAGGCGGTCTGCTTACCCTCTTCCCGTGCCCGGTGGGCCTCCAGCGCCTCGGCCAGGATCCGCGCCGCCTCGTCGCCATCCGGGATGACCCGGAGGGTCGGCTCGGGGGGGCTCAGCCGCCAGGGCCGAACGTGGGGCCAAAATAGCAGAAAACGGATCTTCTCGCCCTCGTCCAGACGCAGCGAGACGTCACTGCTTCCATCCCGGTGCTCGGCCAGATGCGCCGCCTCGATCCGATCGAAGGGCAGATTGACGGTCGTCGGCAGCGCGGCCCCGATGCGCATCACCACCCGTCGGTTGGTGATGGTATAGAGGGCCGTAGTGGCCATCCACCGTGCCAATGCCATCAGCAGGCCTACTGCCACGGCGCCGATGAGCAGCTGATTGAGGGCGTAACCGCCCGCGGCCACGACGCCCTCACCTTGGATCAGCGCATCCGCGGCGAACCACGTGCCGACGATGAGGAAATAGGCGGCCACCTTGCGGACGTGAAGCGCCCGCTTGGCGAGCGACCACCAAGCGGGCTTTCCCTGCCACAGGATCTCTTCCCCATCCGGGAGCTCCTCAGGGAGCCCCGGGATGGGTTCGAACTCGTGCGTCCTCAAAGGAACGGCTCCGTGCGGCCAGGCACCGCGTACAGGACGCCACCGCCGAAGTAGCCGGTGATGAAGTCCTCTTCCTGCGGCGAGATGCGATCCGCCTCACGCAGACGCGGCACGTCCGTGAACTGCTGCCCGGTGATGGCATTGACACGGACCTTCTTGTCGTAGCCCACACGCGCGAAGTTGATCGGCAGAAGGACCCGATCGCCGCTGGAGCCAACGCCGGAGAGATCCATCTCCAGGTACATCGGGCGCAGCTCGCCCCGATCGACCCAGATGTCGACGATCTTGCCGGCGACCTTGCCGTCGCAGCCCAGCACCTCGTAGCCACGCGGATCGGGGTCGATCTCCGGCCAGAAACGGGAGACCTCGCGGCTCATGCCCACCTCGAACTCGGTGGCCACGCGCAGCGGGCAGATCTTCTGGTTGCCAGCGTGGGTGACCTCCGGCTCGTCCTCACGCTTGGCCCAGGCAGCAGGACCGAGGCCATCGACCATCGGGTTGCCGGTGGGCTCCAGCGGGGCGCCGTCCCAGGGTGCGGTGGGGCGGGCACGCAGCTGCGTGTTGAGCTCGTAGTCGGTCTTCTCGGCACGCGGCACCTGGATGGTGCGGCCGTCGGCCAGCTTGAAGGTCTTCGGACTCGGCGGAGCCGGGAAGCCGAGCTTCTTCTCCGGGGTCCGGTTGCAGTTCTCGTTGGCCTCCGCCTGCAGCGGATACCCCTCCCGCTTGTCTTCCAGCCGGAGGTAGAAGATCAAGCCGGCCAGAAAGAGCCAGAACGCGTACAGCGTCATCTGAGCTACGTTCATGTAGTCAGTAAGAGCGCCAGTTCCTTCCATAACGAACCTCCACTCGAATGGGCCTTACCGATTCAACGGCGTGGCCTGTACGAGACGACGATGACGTTTGCCTAACCCTGCCACGCTTGGCGCGCCAAGGGCCCATGGTGCGACCGCGGTCGCTAGTAACCCGACTCGTTGGACGTTGCTGTCGACGGCGATACGCTCCTCCCCCCCTCTCTTGCAAACCGCGCCAGCGGCCATGCCGCGACGACCATGGCGAGCAGGAGCACGATCTCTACCGAGTAGACCACGCTGTACCCTGCCGCCGGGTGCAGGAACAGCTCCGGCAACTGCCCGGCCTGCGCCACTGCCGGGACCAGATCCGAGATCCCGGCGCCGGCGGCCAGTGCAGCGCCGAGCACGGTCGCCTGCACTGCCCCCCATGCACCGATGGCGATCCCGCTTTGTTCGCGCGTCGCCATCGACATGGTTGCGGCGAGCGTCCCGACATAGAACAGAGCCCCTCCGACCCCGATCACGACCTGGCCGATGCGAAAGACCGTCGGCGAGTCCAGGGGCGCCGAGACGATCACCAGCGAAAACGCCAGCACGCCAACCAGGGCACCGATGGTGGCCACACCGTAGGCGTTGATCCCGCGCTCCAGGGCCATCTTGGCGAACCCGAAGCCGATGAGCATGCCAATCGCCCACAGGCCGGTCAGCAGTGTGGTCCCAGCCACCTCGAGACCCAGGACCGCGGCCCCGTAGGGCTCGATGATGATGTCCTGCATCCCGAAGCCGGCGGCACCGATCCCGATGACCACCAGGAGACGAACCACCGGTCCCCTCTCCAGGAAACTGTGCCACGACTCGCGAAGCGGTGGACGCGGTCGATCGACGCGGCTGCGCTCCGGATCCCTGGGTTCCTGGCGCCACAGGGCGAACACGTTCAGCGCCCAGATCACCAGGGCCGCGCCCTGCAGTACCTGAACGAGACGCTCGTGGCTGAAATCGGAGAGCAGCACATAGAAGACGCCCGTGGAGATCACCATGCCGACGAGCAGCATGACGTACATGACGCCCACCACCTGCGGCAGTTTGCCCTCGGGCGCGAGATCGTTGGTCAGCGCCAGCCCCGTNGTCTGCGTGATATGCACGCCGAGACCGGCGAGGAAGAANGCCAGCGCTGCCCCCAGAGAGGCCAGGAACGGGGCGTCGGCGCCGTACTCGGCCTGCACCAACAGACCGAACGGCATCACCGCCAGGCCACCGAACATCAGCAGCGTACCGATCCACAGGTAAGGCACCCGCCGCCAGCCCAGCGCCGAGCGCCGGTGGTCCGAACGGTGCCCGATGAGCAGGCGCAGCGGCGCGAACAGGATCGGCAGCGCGATCACCGCGCCGAGCAGGGATGCGGCAATGCCCAGCTCGTAGATCATCACGCGGTTGAGCGTGCCGGTGAACATGACGTAGATCATGCCCACGGTGACCTGGAACAGGGACAGACGCAGGATCTGCGTCATGGGCAGTTCCCGGGTCCCGACGTCGGCGAAGGGAACGGCCAGGCGGCGCAGGCGCGCCTTTAAGGGAGACGCGGTATCCGTCATGGTCGCTGCAGCTCTAGTGCCTGTGAAATGTAGAAGCCACGCCCGATCTTGCGCGTACGGCCCACCTGCCAGGCGCTGCCGAGCCGCCGATCATCGGCTATGGCGCGGCGCAGACGCCGCTCGGCCACCGGCTCGATGGCCGGTGAGCGGTCCCCCTGCGGGAAGAGCTTGCCAACGGCGTGCATGGTCGCCAGCAGCGGTGTCCGCGGCGCGAAGGTGAACACCATCTGCCGCCGGGTCCGCTCGGCCAACCCGGCCAGTGCTGCCACCGCATCCGGGCACGGATAGTGGATGAGCACATCCATGGAGACGATCCGGTCAAACTCGCCCCAGGCCGGATCAAGCATGTCGCCGACATGATACTCAAGGCGGCCATCGGCCAGGTCCGCCGGCATGCGCTCGTGGGCGATGTCGATGAGGTTCTGCGCGACGTCCACCCCGACCACATGGGCGCCCCGGCAAGCCGCCTCGACGCTCAGCTCCCCGGGGCCACAGCCGGCATCCAGGATGCGCTCACCGGAGAGGTCGGCCGGCAACCAATCGAGCAGGGTCTGACGCATCTCGGCACGGCCGGCGCGCACCGTGGCGCGGACGCCGCTGACCGGGGCATCCGAGGTGAGCCGCTCCCACGCCTTGGTGGCCGTACGATCAAAGTAGGTGGTGACGCGACTGCGGCGCTGTTGATAGGACTCCGTGGGCATCAGTCGAACCCCAGCAGGTCAAAGACCTCGCGGTCCTTCAGCGGNGAGGGATCCAGCGGATCCACCCCCTGCCACAGGGCCGCCGCGAGGCTGAGGTACTCATCGCGCACGCGCTCGAGCTCATCGGACTGTTCATCCAGCTCGAAGAGCGTCGATTTGTGCAACCGACTGCGCCTTACCACATCGTAGTTGGGCACATGGGCCAGGGTCCGCAGACCGATCCGCTCGTTGATCCGGTCGATCTGATCGGTCCGCTCGCTGCGGTTGGCGATGACCCCGCCCAGGCGCACGCGATAGTTCTTCGCCTTGGCCTGGATGGCCCCGGCGATCCGGTTCATGGCGAAGATGGAGTCGAAATCGTTGGCGGTGACGATCAGTGCCTGGTCGGCGTGCTGCAGCGGGGCGGCAAAGCCACCACAGACCACGTCGCCGAGGACATCGAAGATAACCACATCGGTCTCTTCGAGCAGGTGATGCTGCTTGAGCAGCTTCACGGTCTGCCCGACGACATAGCCCCCGCAACCGGTGCCGGCGGGCGGCCCCCCCGCCTCGACACAGAGGACCCCGTTGTAGCCCTCATAGACGTAGTCCTCGGGGCGGAGCTCCTCCATGTGGAAGTCCACCTCTTCGAGGCTGTCGATGACCGTCGGCACCAGGCGCTTGGTCAGGGTGAAAGTCGAGTCGTGCTTGGGGTCACAACCGATCTGTAGCACCCGCTTGCCCAGCTGACTGAAGGCCACGGCCAGGTTGGACGACGTCGTGCTCTTGCCGATGCCACCCTTGCCGTAGACAGCGAAGACCTTGGCCCGGTCCATGCCGCCGGTGGATTCCATGTGGACCTGCGAGCTCCCCTCGCCATCGCCTCGGCCTCCGATCCCGGACACCGGCACCGAGCCATTGCTCATGCGGCCTGCTCCTCCTCGTTGACACCCTCGTAGTAGTCCTCCAGCTCATCGCCGGCGCGGCGCAGGGCCTCGAGCGTCTCCTCATCGGGGTTCCAGTAGTTGCGCTCGTGGGCCTCGAGCAGCCGGTTGGCCAGCTTCGCCGACGCCGCCGGATTGAGCTGCGCCATCCGCTCGCGCATCTCGTCGTCGAGCATGAACGTCTGCGTGAACTGCTGATAGACCCACGGCTGCACCTGGCCGGTGGTCGCCGACCAGCCCATGGTGTTGGTCAGGTGGACCTCGATCTGATGGACCCCCTCGTAACCGTGCTCGAGCAGCCCCTCGTACCATTTGGGGTTGAGCATGCGGGTGCGCGTCTCCAGCGCCACCTGATCGGAGAGCGTCCGCACCTTGCCCTCTCCCCGGGTCTGATCGCCGATGTACACGGGGACGTGCTCGCCACCGCGCGAGCGGGCCACCGCACGGCTGATCCCGCCCAGGGTGTCGAAGTAGTGATCCACCGTGGTGACGCCGAGCTCCACCGACTCCAGGTTCTGGTAGGTCAGCTCGACCCCGGAGAGCATGCTGCCCAGCAGCTCCTCCTGGCGCACCGGCTCACCGCTGCGCCCGTACGCGTAGCACTTGCGCCGGGTGTAGGTATCCGCCAGCTCGTCTTCGTCGTCCCAAGCCCCCTGATCGATCATCGAGCCGACGTTGGAGCCGTAGGCCCCGTCGGCATTGGAGAAGACCCGCAGTGCGGCGGTCTCGAAGTCGCAGCCGTGCTTCTCCTGATACGCCAGGGCGTTGCGGCGGATCGGGTTCATCTCCAGCGGCTCGTCTTCGGCGGATGCCGCCAGGTGGGCCGCCTCGGCGAGAACCCGGGTCTGCAGCGGCAGCAGATCGCGGAAGATGCCGGAGAGCGTGATCACCACGTCGATGCGCTTGCGGCCGAGCTCCTCGAGGGGGATCAACTCCGCCCCGGCCAGCTTGCCGTAGCTGTCGAAGCGCGGGCGGGCACCGATCAGATAGAGGGCCTGCCCGATGGGCGCGCCCTCGCTTTTCAGGTTGTCGGTTCCCCACAGGACCATGGCAATGGAGTCGGGCAGCTCCTGCCCCTCCTCGCGGTGTTTCTCCAGCAGTCGATCGGCCTGGCGGGCACCATCCTGGACGGCGAAGGCGCTCGGCAGGCGGTAGGGATCGAAGCCGTGCATGTTCCGCCCGGTGGGCAGGATCTGCGGGCTGCGCAGCAGATCGCCACCGGAGACCGGCGGCACGAAACGGGCGTCCAGGGCGTGCACGATGCCCTGCAGCTCCTCGTTCGTGGCCAGCTTCTGCGCGGTGTCCGCCAGGCCTTCAAGGACCTCCTCGGTGACCGCCGGGTCGGAATGCTCCGCCCGGGCCAGCGCCTCGCTCGGCGAGTGGCCGTCGACCAGCGCCTCGACACAGGCCCGCTCCACAGCCACACCGTGGCTGGTCTCGGCCATGGTCACCAGCTGATCGATACGCCCCTCCCGGGACGGCGGCTGCCCGACCACGTGGAGCCCCTCGGGGATGAGGGTGTACTCCATCTCGAGGATGTCCTCACTGAGCCGGGCAATGCGCTGCTCAGCCTCCTCCTCGCTCCACTCGGGCTCGAGTTCGGCGAGATCGACCTCGGCAGCCTGGGCCTGGATCAGGCGAGCCAGCTCGGTGCGCTCGTCCACGTTGTCGGGCGGGGCCGAGCGGTAACGCTCCACCGAGGCCTTGAGTTCGAGCAGGCCCTTGTACAGGCCGGCCTTGCCCACCGGCGGGGTCAGGTAGCTGATCAGTGTGGCCGCCGAGCGGCGCTTGGCGATGGAGCCCTCGGAGGGGTTGTTCGCCGCGTAGAGGTAGTAGTTGGGCAGATCGCCGATGAGCCGATCCGGCCAGCACGCGGCGCTCATCCCACACTGCTTGCCCGGCATGAACTCCAGGGCACCGTGGGTGCCGAAGTGCAGCACCGCGTCGGCACCAAAGTCCTCACGGATGTAGCGGTAGAAGGCCGACATGGCGTGGGTCGGCGTCAGCCCCTTCTCGAAGAGCAGCCGCATCGGGTCGCCCTCGTAGCCGAAGCCCGGCTGCACGCCCACGAAGACGTTACCGAACTGCGCCCCGAGGACGTGAATGGACTGGCCATCGCTTTGCGCCTTGCCCGGCGCCGGCCCCCACTGCTCCTCGATCTCCTTGAGGTACGGCTCACGGGCGACGTAATCATCCACCATCACCCGATGGTGCACATTGGCATGGGCCCCGTAGGTGTTTGCGTTGCCCTTGATGATGCGATCGCGCAGGTCGTCCACCGACTCGGGCAGTTCCACCCGGTAGCCCGCATCATCGAGTTCCACCAGCGTGTTGTAGAGCGAAGCGAACACCGAGAGGTAGGCCGCCGAACCGAGGGCGCCGGCCTCGGGCGGGAAGCTGAAGATGACGATGCTCAGCTTGCGCTCGCTGCGCGCGCTGCGCCGCAGCCGGATCAGCCGATCGACGCGCGAGGCGAGCATCGCCGCCCGTTCCGGGTGGGCCTCCATACGGCAGACGCCATCGGAACCAGGCAACGCGGCTCGGCCGCCGAAGACCACCGGCCCGGTGGCCCCGTCGAGTTCGGGGATGGCCACCATCATGGTGGTCTCCACCGGGGTGAGGCCGCGATCGGAGCCCTCCCACTGCTCCAGGGACTGGAACTCCAGCGCCTGGGCGTTCAGATACGGGACATCGAGCTTGCGCAGAAGCCGCTCGGCGGCGCCGGAGTTGTTGTAGGCCGGTCCGCCCACCAACGAAAAGCTCGTCAGCGAGATCACCGCATCGACGCACGCGCGGCCATCCGCCATGAAAAACCGCTCCACGGCGGGGCGGTTGTCCAGCCCACTGGCAAAGGCCGGGATGACCCGGTAGCCGCGACGCTCCAGCGCCTCGATGACGCCGTCGTAGTGGGCCGAGTCGCCGGAGAGCACATAGGAGCGCATAAGCAGCAGGCCGACGGTCCCGCGCGATGCCCCCTCCTCGGGCTCTGGCAGGCCGCTGGGATCGTCGCCGATGCGCCGCTCCATCCGCGGGTGATAGACCCCGACGTCGGGGTACTCGATGGGATCCTGCACCTCCAGCTTGCCGCGCAGTCCGCTGCGCGGCCCCGCCGCATAGCGGTTGACCAGGAAGCGGACCATGTTCTCGACGTTCTCGTCGGAGCTGGCCAGGAAGTACTGCCAGGTCAGGAAATAGGCCCGCACATCCTGGGCCGTGCCGGGGATGAAGCGCAGAATCCGGGGAATGCGCCGCAGCATGGCCGCCTGCTTCTCGCCGGAGCTGCTGTCGTCGTCCTCGTCCTGCGGCTCCGCCTTGCCCTTCTTGCCGCGCAGCTTTTTGAGCAGCGACATGGGGCCGCGGGTGCTGCCGTCCATGGTGAACTTGCCCATGCGGGTGAGCTTCATCACCTCGCCGGCCGACATGATCCCGACCAGCGCATCGCAGTTGTCCCGGCGCGCTTCCAGATCCTGGCGCACCGGCTCGATGTGCTCTTCCATGAAAAGCATGGTGGCGACGATGATGTCTGCCGAGGCAATCCGCTCCCGCGCGCGCTCCAGCGCCGCCGGGTTGTTATTCCAGTCCGATGCGGCGTGGTAGCTGAGCTCCAGGCCGGGGATGTCGCGCTGCAGGGCCGGCCGCGCGCGCTCCACGGCGCCCGCCATGTGACTGTCCAGCGTGATGATGGCGACGCGCACCGGCGTCGGGTCAGCGACTGAAGTGGGCTTTGGCATCGTAGATCGTCTCCACTGTTATTGTCGCAATGCCTCGGTCGGCGGCGAAGCGCTCGGTATTGCGCCGGGCCTTGCCCCGCACGAAGAACGGGATCTTTTTCAGTTCCGCTTCGGCCTCCGGCGTCCAGCACACCGTAGTGCCTTCACCGGCCTCGGCCACGGCGGTGGCCGCTTCAGCCGGCGCCGCCTCCCCAGCCGCCCCGCCCGGGGCTGGCGCGGCGCCGGCCTCCAGGTGGGACGGGGCGTCCGCCGTGAATTCGAAGTCTTCCTTGAACATCCCGAGCAGATGCTCTTCCAGGCCCATCATCAGCGGGTGGACCCAGGTGTCAAAGATGACGTTGGCCCCCTCCAGGCCCATGTTCGGTGCATAGCGCGCCGGGAAGTCCTGGACATGCACCGGCGCGGAGATGACCGCGCAGGGCAGCCCCAGGCGCTTGGCAATGTGCCGCTCCATCTGCGTCCCGAGCACCAGCTCGGGGCTCGCCTCGGCGGCGGCGCGCTCGACTTCCAGGTAGTCGTCGGTGATCAGCGGCTCCACCCCGTACGCCTTGGCTGCCCGCCGCACCTCACGGGCCTCCTCGCGGGCGTAGGTCCCCAGGCCGACGACCTCGAAACCGAGCTCGTCGCGGGCGATTCGCGCGGCGGCCACCGCATGGGTACCATCGCCGAAGATGAACACCCGCTTCCCGGTCAGGTAGTTGGAATCCACCGAGCGGCTGTACCAGGCCATGCGCGCATCGGCCTCGGCCACGGCACGGCTGACATCAAGGCCGGTCACCTCGCCGACCTCGGTGAGGAAGTCGCGGGTCGCCCCAAGCCCCAGCGGTACAGTGGTCACCGTCGGCTGCCCGAAGCGGCGCTGCAGCCAATCACAGGTCGCGCGGGCCACTTCGGGGTAGAGACTGACGTTGAAATCGGCTTGCGGGATCCGGCGCAGATCGGCCGGGCTGGCCCCGAGCGGGGCGACCACGTTCACCTCGACGCCAATCGACTCAAGCAGCCGGGTCACCTCCTGGACATCATCCCGGCAACGGAAGCCGAGCGACGTCGGCCCGAGCAGGTTAGCCCGGGGCGGACGGGGCGCGTCTTCAGGCTGCGCGTCGGCCCCGTGATCGCTCTCGAGCAAACCCCGGACGAGCTGATAGAACGCCTCACTGGCGCCGTAGCCCTCCTTGCGGGAATAGGCCGAGAGCTCCAACCCGATCACCGGAACCGGCAGATCCATGCCCTGCGCGAGGTCTCCGGACTGGTCCTGCAGCAGTTCTGCAGTGCAGGTGTCGCCCACCAGCAGGGCCTCGGGCTGATGGCGCTGGTAGGTGGCGTTCACCGTCTCGCGCACCAGCTCGGCGGTATCGCGCCCTAGATGGCGGGCGTTGAAGGTGGTGTAGGTGACCGGCGGGCACCCGGGACGGCGCTCGATCATGGTGAAGAGCAGATCGGCGTAGGTGTCGCCCTGCGGGGCGTGGAGGACGCAGTGCACCCCTTTCATCGACGCCGCGATGCGCATCGCGCCGACGTGGGGAGGACCTTCGTAACTCCAGAGCGTCAGCTGCATCCTCTACACCTTCAGCGTCTCGTGGCGGACCAGCGGCCGAGCAAAGAGTTCGGCCAGATCGCCGGCTTGTTCGAAGCCCTGAATGGGCGAGAAGACCAACTCGATGGACCATTTCGTCCGCAGGCCTTCCGCCTCCAGCGGGTTCGCCAACCCCAGTCCGCAGACCGTCAGGTCGGGGCGATCCGCTCGCAGCCGATCCAGCTGCGCATCGACATCCTGCCCTTCGATCAGCCGGATCCCGTCCCCCAGGGCATCGCGCTCGCGGCCGTGGAACTCGCGGTCAAAATACGGCGTCGCCACCTCGACCGGCTGCATACCGCACTCGGCACTGAGAAACCGCGCCAGCGGAAGCTCCAGTTGGGAGTCCGGCAGGAAGGTGATGCGCTTGCCGCTGAGCACCTCCCGCTGGCGTTCCAGCGCGGCCCGCGCACGGGCGATCGGGGCTTCGATGACCGACTCCAGCCGCTCGTCGGGAACCCCGAAGACACCGGCGGCCGCCTGCAGCCACTGCCGCGTGCCCTCAACCCCCAGAGGGTACGGGGCATCGATGCGCTCTGCGCCGCGGCGAATGAGCGCACGAGTCGCCTCTCCGGTGAACGGCTGCGCCTGCAGGACACGGGTCCCCGGCCCGACCGGCGGCAGTTCATCCCCGGTGCGTGGCGGCAGAAAATGGACTGGCCCGATCCCCAGCTGATCGAACAGGCGACGGAACTGGTCTTCGACCACATCGGCCAGCGTGCCAAGGACGATCAGCGAGGGCTCGGCATCGGTGCTCGCCGGCAGTTGCTCGACCAGCGTGGTGAGGAACTGATCTTCCCCCTGGGTGAAGGTCGTCTCCAGCCCGCTGCCCGAGTAGGGCAGCACCCGGACCCGCCCCTGATGCGCCGCTGTCAGCCGCTCGGCGGCCTTGTCCAGATCGAGCTTGATCACCTCCGAGGGACAGGAGCCAACCAGAAACAGGTTGCGAATCTCCGGGCGACGGGCGAGGAGCTCATTGACCACCCGATCCAACTCCTCGTTGCAATCGGCCATGCCAGCCAGATCGCGATCCCCCAGCACGGCAGTGGCGAAGCGGGGTTCGGCGAAGATCATCACCCCGGCGGCCGACTGCAGCAGATGGGCGCAGGTGCGCGATCCGACCACCAGGAAGAAGGCGTCGCGCATCTTGCGGTGCAACCAGACGATGCTGGTCAGCCCGCAGAAAACCTGGCGCTGCCCCTGCTCCTGGGTCAACCCCGCGCAGGCCCTACCTCCCGGGTGGTTGCCCGTCTCCGTCATTCCGCGCCCTCCGGCGCCGCGGCCCGCATCCGCTCTTCCTGCAGGCGCGCAGCGCGCAGCTTGAGCAGGAACTGCATCGCATTCACGACATAAGCCGCATAGGCGGCCAGCGCAATGAGCATCTGCTGGACCGGGGTGAGGATGTCACCGAACCACACCACGAGATAGGCGGTGTGTAGAACAATAACCCCCATGCTGACCACGTCTTCCCAGAAGAAGGCCGGAGCAAAGAGGTAGTGCCCGAAGACCTCCTTCTCCCAGATCGCCCCGGTTACCATGATCGTATAGAGGATCAGCGTCTTGATGATGATCGACCAGGCCGCCCACTCGAGCAGGTCACCCGTGGCGAGATACCAAAGGACTAGCCCCAGGCTGACCAGAAAGACGATGAACTGGGTCGGTGCCAGGATCCCCTGAACCAGGGTCCAGGGGGATGCGTCCCGGCGGCGACGCTCCTCCTCGGTATACAGACCGGCGGGGGGTGTTTTCACGGAACCCTGATGCTGCATTGCGCTGCATCTCCACTTTCCGGAGTGACTTTCGGCGAATCTAAAGCGCCCCCCGGGGTGTGTCAAGCTGGCTAGACGTGGGCCACGATTGATACAAGCTTTTAATACAGGGCCTTAGCATTCGCGACCCCGAACGGGCAGATCGTCGCAACCCGCCGTCTCGGTCTTGAACTACCCACGCCGTATGCCGTCAATATTGAGAGCGCACCAATTCTCGATGATTTTGGTCTGATTTAAAGATCTTGATTCCCCTGAAAACCTGCACGAAAAGCCCCAGAGGACGGCCGAAGTTGAAATCGATGAGCGCGCCGCAACAGACGCTGAGCGATCTGTCGGCGGAGACGGTCGCTCGGCTGCTCGAGGCCGCTGCCGACATCGCCCTGATCGTGGACAGCCAAGGGACCATCCACGATGTCGCAGTCGGCAGCGATGAGCCCGGCGCCGTCAGCGCGGCGGATTGGACAGGCCGGCCCTGGCGAGAGGTGGTGGGCGCCACCGAGCAGTCGGTCATCGACCGGCTGCTCAGCGATCCGCGCGCGGGGCACCAGGGGGCATCGGTGCAACACATCGACGAGCGCGGCAACCCGATCCCGGTCCGCTACCGCGTAATCCCGCTGGACGGCCCGTGGCGGGTGGCTCTGGGGCGGGATATGCGACCCTGCGCCGCACTGCGTCAACAACCGCGGGAGCACAACCGCCTGCGCTCCATCGAGCAGACCACGGCACTGGTCGGTCAGGTCCCGCTGCGCGATCTGGTCCGCGAGGCGACCGACCTGATCGAGCGCATGTGCATCGAGACCGCACTCAACATCACCCACGATAACCGGGCCTCGGCCGCGGAGTTGCTTGGCCTCAGCCGCCAGAGCCTCTATTCCAAACTGCGCCGCCACGGCCTGATGACCTCCCACAACGACGCCGATTGACCCCTGCCGCGCACCCTTGACCCGCCCCGCGCGCCGCTCTAGCTTGAGCCCCCTGCCGTCGAGCGAGCGAGGCCCGCCATGCATCCAGCCACTGCACAGCCCCCCCCTCTGCCCGACCCAGCACCGCGGGATCTGTGTACCGATTGCGGCGTCTCGCGCAGTTCCGATCCCAAGCGCTGCGGCCGCGCCTGCCAGTTCATCCGCCCCGATTACGCGGCGATGGAGCAGCGCATCCACGGCCGCGCCCGTGACCCGCAGCGCCCGGATGAGCTCCACTTTGGGCCCTTCCGGCAGATGTATCAGGCCGCCCTGCGCGAGCCGCGCTCCGGGGCGCAGTGGACCGGGATCACCACCCGCCTGGCCGAGCGGCTGCTGGAGAGCGACCGCGTCGACGCGGTCCTGACCGTCACCGGCGCCGCCGACGATCCGTGGCACCCCCAACCAGCACTGGTCACCGATCCGGCGCAGCTGGCCGATTGCCGCGGCATGCGCATGGGTTACGCCCCGCTGCTTGCCCTGCTGGAGCCGGCCATGGCGAAAGGCTATCGGCGGCTGGGCGTGGTCGCCCTGCCGTGTCAGACCTACCCGCTACGGGCCCTTGAGCAGGAGCTGGGGCTTGAGCGGCTGGAGATCATTGGCACCCCGTGCTCCGACAACACGACCACGGCGCACTTCCACCGCTTCCTGGAATTGCTGACGCCGACCCCCGAGCAGGTCACCTACCTGGAGTTCCGGGCCGACTATCACGTCGAGCTGCGTTTTCGCGGCGACGGCAAGCGCGAGATCCCCTTCCTGCAACTGCCCATCGCGCAGCTGCCCGCCGATTTCTGGCCGCTGACCTGCCGGACCTGCGTCGATTACACCAACGCCCTGGCGGACATCACCGTGGGGTACATGGCCGGCCGGGGGGAGCAATGGATCCTGGTCCGCAATCCGCGCGGGGAGGCGATGCTCGAGCTGCTCGGCGATGAGGTTCGGCTGCGCCCGCCACGCTCCGCCGGCAAGCGCGCCGGACCGGTCCAGGGGTTCATCGACAACACCGAACGCGCGGCGGGCGGTATGCCGACCCGGGGCATGCCCAACTGGCTGCGACCGATCGTTGGCCGACTCATGCCGTACGTCGGCCCGCGCGGGCTGGAGCTGGCAAGGGCGCGCCTGGAGATGAAGGCCGCCGAGACCCTCATCCACCTCCACCACAAGGCACCCCGGCGCGCCCGGGCCATGGTGCCCGAGCACGTCTACCGACTGGTGGAGGGCTATCGGATCGACGGCCTGGAGCGCCCCGAGCCGCGGCGGCGCCGGGCCCGAGGCAGGACCTTTGGGTCAGGCGGGGTCGATTAGCAGGGCGTAGCGCAGGGCCTCGGCGTACTCCCGGGCCGTCGCCTTCTCGCCGTTTTTCTCGCGCTCCAGGGCCCGGTCCACGTGGGCCTTGGCGATCACCGACAGACTGTTCAGCCCCACCGGCCCCACCGCCTCGACGTAGCGGGTCAGAAACTGCCGCGACTGAAGCCGCTCGGTCTCGGCACTGATCGCCTTGACCCAGAACATCTTGCGCAGGCCGACCAGTACGAAGACCGCGGCCGGCAGCGCGATGGCGAGGATCATCACCGCCAGCGTCTGCTCCGCACCGGGCAGCAGGTCGCGCTGGATACCAATGAAGTAGGCGATCACGCCGACGATCGCCGCCAGCGGGAAGCTGATCCCGGCAGAGAGCCAGGTCGTCTTGCTGAGCTCCTTGAGCAACCGCTTGCGCTCCTCGAGGATCTCGTTGGTCATGCTGCGCTCCTTCCTCTGAAAGTGGGATGGGCAGGCCGCCGTCAGCGCTCCACCGACGGCAATCCGGACAGCGCCATGGCCGCCTCGAGCTGGCTACCGCCGAGGTCGCTGAGGTTGCCCGCGAGATAATCGGTGTAGGCCTGCATGTCGAAATTGCCGTGGCCGCAGAGATTGAACAGGATCGCCTTCGACTCGCCACGTTCGCGACAGGCCTGCGCCTCGTCAATGACCGCCCGGACCGCATGGTTCGCCTCCGGCGCCGGGATGATCCCCTCGGCCCGGGCGAACTGCAGCCCGGCGGCGAAGCAATCCAGCTGGTCATAGGCCCGCGCGCTGAGGTAGCCGAGATCCATCAGGTGACTGATCTGCGGAGCCATACCGTGGTAGCGCAGCCCACCGGCGTGGAAGCCCGGCGGCATGAAACCGGACCCAAGGGTGTGCATCTTGGTCAGCGGCGTCAACTGCGCGGAATCACCGTAATCGTAGGCGAACCGCCCCCGGGTCAGCGTCGGGCAGGCCAGGGGCTCTACGGCGATGGCCTCGACGCTCGGGCCACCACGCATGGCCGCACCCAGGAAGGGGAAGACGATGCCCGCGAAGTTGCTGCCTCCCCCGGTACAGGCGATGACGGTGTCCGGGTAGTCATCGGCCATGGCCAACTGCTCCATAGCCTCGAGCCCGGTAACCGTCTGGTGCAGCAGCACGTGGTTGAGCACGCTGCCCAGCGCGTATTTGGTGTCGTCCCGCTGCGCGGCCAATTCCACCGCCTCACCAATGGCGATGCCCAGGCTGCCGGTGCTATCCGGGTCCTCGGCCAGCACCGAGCGGCCGAACGCCGTCTCCTGGCTCGGGCTGGCGATGCACCGCGCCCCGAAGCTCTCCATGAACGCACGCCGGTAAGGCTTCTGCCGATAGCTGACGCCGACCATGAAGACCTCGATGTCGAGGCCGAACATGGCCCCGGCCAGGGAGAGCGAGGAGCCCCACTGACCGGCCCCGGTCTCGGTGGTGATGCGGCGCACGCCTTCAGCATGGTTGTAGAACGCCTGAGGAATGGCCGTATTCGGCTTATGGCTGCCCGCCGGACTCACCCCCTCGTACTTGTAATAGATCCGGGCCGGGGTCTGGAGTGCCTCCTCCAGGCGGCGGGCGCGGTACAGCGGGGCCGGTCGCCACTGTCGATAGACATCGCGGACCGGTTCGGGGATCTCGATCTCGCGCTCGGTGCTCAGCTCCTGCTCGATCACGCCACGGGGGAACAGCGGCGCCAGGTCGTCCGCAGAGACCGGCTGCCGGGTGGCCGGATGGAGCACCGGCGCCAGGGGCGTGGGCAGGTCCGCACTGATGTTGTACCAAGTGCGCGGAATCCGCGCCTCGTCGAGCACATACTTGACCGTCTCACTCATGATTGGCTCTCGCACTGGCCCAGATCGGAACGCCGGCTATGGTAGCCGCGCCCGCCCGTCAGGGAAAGCTGACAGGCCGCGACAAGGCGCCACCGAACACGCAGCGCTTGCCATCAGCACCATAAGAAGGTATTGGTTAGGGGCATTCTGCCGCAGCTACGGAAGGCGCGAGGCGATGGTGACCGATCAGCAGACCCTCCTCGAGGTCGCCCAGGCCACGACTGCCATCGGCGGCTGGATGCTCGACCGCTCCTCCCAAACGATCCACCTCTCCACCGAGACGCGGCGCCTCCTCGAACTACCCCCGGACCGCCCCCTGAACCTGCGCACCGGCCTCAGTCTCTACCCGCCGGAGCACCGGGCCACGGTTGCCCAGGCGACCCACGCCGCCCTCCACCACGCCCGCCCGTTCCAGGTCGATGTCGACATCCACACCACCAGCGGCCGGCGGCTGCACGTCCGCAAGCTGGGCAAGCCGCTGATGGATGATTACGGCAACATCCTGGGGCTGCGCGGGGCGCTGCAGGACCTGACCGACATCAAGACCGCCGAACGCCAGGCGCGGCGCCTGTCCCAACGCCTGGAGACCACCCTGGAGAGCATCACCGATGCCTTCTTCCTGGTCGATCCGGCCTGGCGTTTCACCTTCCTCAACCGAGAGGCGGAGCGTCAGCTCAACTGCCGGCGCGAGCAGCTCCTCGGCCGTGTGGCCTGGGAAGTCTTCCCCGAGGCGGTGGGCACGGCCTTTGAGGAGCACTACCGCCGCGCCATGACCCGCGGTGAACCGACGGTCTTCGAGGCGTACTTTGCACCGGTACAGACCTGGTTCGAAGCCCGGGCATTCCCCTCCGAGGAGGGACTGGCGGTCTACTTCCGCAACATCACCCCGCGCAAGCAGGCCGAGGCGGAGATGGCCCGACTCAACGAGGAACTCCATCAGGCGCGGGGGCGCGCTGAACAGGCCAACCAGGCCAAATCGGAGTTCCTCGCCGCCATGAGCCATGAGCTGCGCACCCCGCTGAACGCCATCACCGGCTTCGCTCAGTTGCTGCGCAACAACCGATCTGCCGCCCCCGCGGACCATGACCACCACCTCCAACAGATCCTCTCGGCCGGCTGGCACCTGCGCGATCTCATCGGCGACGTCATCGACTTCGCCCAGATCGAGGCCGGACAACTGGCCGTGCGCGCCGAGCCGCTGGATGCCGATGGGCTGATCCGCAATAGCGCGGCAATGATCGATGATCAGGCGCGGCGCCAGGGGATTGTCGTAGAGTGCGCCCACGAGGCCGGACCGGCCCCGTGGGTGCGGGCGGACCCGGTCCGCAGCCGGCAGATCTTGCTCAACCTGCTCTCCAACGCCGTCAAGTACAACCGGCCACAGGGCGCCGTGACGGTCTCCTGCTCCGCCGCCGGGCAAGAAGTGCACATCGATGTGGCCGACACCGGCCACGGCATCCCGCACGCCCGCCGCGAGTGCCTTTTCGAGCCGTTCGAGCGGCTC
>SL_5KL_010_SEDDRAFT_10000827_pt1 | contig 19488 bp, 26 predicted proteins | sample SodLakKL_010_SED_FD_9118 | JGI IMG/M metagenome (IMG submission 9118)
CCGCCACAATCTTCACAGCCTGCACCCCGGCATGCGCGGCAGTCCCAATGGGTCTGAGGTATGCCGCGCTCCAGCTTCCGGTACCGGCCATAAAAAAAAACCGGTGCAATCTGCACTTCAACCAATGCATCACCAATGTTTAAGATCACCGTCACCTCAGGGTTCTTCGGATCACCCCGCCTTCCTGTGATGGCTGCCACCGCCTTTCCCACTTCCCTGTTCATCTCTGCCTTCAGGGGTTCGGGATCGGTAAGGGAAAAATCGCTCCAGAGCATCTCTTCGGATTCAGCCATCATCGGCGGGACACGCGTCCCGATAACAAAGGTTTTGTGCTCTATTTCGGAGACGGCGTCTGCTACCCGGCCTGCCCAGACATCGATCTCTGTGAAAAGATCTGAGCAGACAAAGCAGGTCCCGGATTCATAGGGGGTATACGCCACATTCGCCCAAAGTGCATGGGCGATCCGCAGGGCACATCCACGCTCCCTGTTAGAAAGGCCATGTGAACGTTTGGCAAAGAGCCTGCCAAGACAATGATCGCATATCGGGCCATATTCAAGAATCGAACCGACCAGTGGCAGAAGATTATTCATATACCCCTCCGGTCGGCTTCATTTAAAAATACCGTGATGGCATGATCGGCATGGAGCACCAGAGGTCCGACAGAGCATCTGGACAGGCTTGCGATCAACTCGTCCTCATCTTCAGTAAAATTCTGGTGATCTGAGAGAAGAAGATTTTCCGGAAGTATACCTACCTGTCTGATGTCTGCTCCACATTCATCAAGTACTGCAAACGGATACTCTTCAAGCAGACGGATCAGCCCCCCCTGCCTGATAAAAACGCCAGGAGAAGACTGAATAAATTCATCTCCACAATCTTTTGCAAGCGCCTTTTTAATCAATGCACCTGCACTCCGTTCGTCAGGGTTTAGCGAACGGACCTGTTCGCCACTGAAGAGAACCGTCTTCTCTTCACCACCCTTCAGGATAAGATAGCATTCCACATCACGTCGTAAATCATGTGAAAGGAACAGGGAAGAATTCACACACCGGCAGAGTACATCCATCCTGCCGGCACTCCCGGGCATATCATTAAGGGAAAACCCGGGATCGGTGACAGCCCGGTGTCCAATTACCGCAAATCGTTTCATACAAACTCCAAATGGCTTCCGGGAGGGAGCAATAGCCGCTGACCGGAAAAATACACATATATATTCATCCGCATTCGCTTAATAGATATGCAATACTTCAGGAAGGCTCGTGCGGTCACTTTTGACTATAAAACCTGCCATCTTTTCTTAAACACCGGTGATTATTACGAGCACCCATCGATCCCGCGATGTTGTGCTGATCCCATTTCCATTTCAGCATGGAGATAATCAAAAAAACCTCCCTGCAGTCTTTATCTCAGCTGAATCGGGCCATCTGCTGCTTACGCCCTGCACACAGCAAACGCCAGCCAATAACCCTGCAATGACAATTGAACTCTTCGGGGAACGTGCTGTCCTTTTTACCAGATTACAGGACCAACCCAATCGATTATCACGCAAAAGGGAAGACCCACAGAAGAGGCCTGCAGAGGGATCACCGGGCATGGATACTGTCGAAAGCGACAGGAGATCAAACAGACCAGATAAAAGAAGACTCTTCTCAAACATTCTGATCGCCAGGTTTTTCCTGAATTCTTAGGAACGTGGGATTGATCCCGATGCAACAACCGGATCATTGAGGGTGACTGAAGCAGGTGCGGCGCGGGTATGGGGGGCAGGTCAGCGAAGGGATCAGGCGGAAAGAGCTGATAAACCCTTGCTCATCAGAGCAACCTGAAAGGCGATTCAGAAGGAATCGGGGTTTTATCAGCTTCTGGCAGCCCCCGGAGCAACCCCGCCCCTACCGCGCTAGCATCTGCGGCCACCCGGCTCAACCTCCCTTGCGGAGCACTTGCGGACGGGAGAGCAGGCGGTGGGGGGTTATCTGATACGCAAATACCAGTAGCCCTTCTTCAACGTACCATGGCCCCTTGTCTCTGACTCTTCTACCACCAATAATCATAAAACCTGAAGATGAAGTCATTGGTATGAATGTCAAAATATATTTTTTTTATTAACATTGTTCAGACAATAGACAATAGTGATTTGAGGCTATTTGTGTAGTATGATAGCCTTTGGATAGGAATGGCCTTCAGAAATATGGAGAAGAACCATTTATCCTATCCTGTCCCCACCAAACTGTTTCATAAACCGGTTCATCGAGAACCGGCCGCCGCCTTTGAACCCCTTCAGTGCACGCTGCATCATTTTATAGTATTTAACGAGTTCCCGTACTTCATCAACGGTGGAACCCGACCCATGGGCAATCCGCTGGATCCGTGACGCTCCAAGGAGGGAGGGGTCATCCATCTCGTCATCGGTCATCGAATCCATCATAATCCGGTACCGTTCCATCTTCACTGAGGTAATATCATAGACCTCTCCTGGAACGTTCATATTACCAAGCGGAAGCATTGAGAGGACCTGTTTCAGCGGACCCATCTTATTGATCGCCTCAAGCTGCTGATACATATCCTTGAGGGTGAACTTACCCCGGAGCATTGCATTGACATCAAGATCCCCGGTTTCCATTACATCCTCGGCACGCTCGACCAGGGCTCGCAGATCTCCCATCCCGAGCATCCTGGATATGAAACCATCAGGATCGAAACGCTCCAGGTCATCGATGGTCTCGCCAGCCCCGATGAAGACAATCCCGGACCTGGTTTCTGCCACCGCAGAGAGCGCACCGCCACCTTTAGCTGTCCCATCCATCTTCGTCACGATAACGCCATCAATACCGATGGCCTCATGGAACCGCCGTGCCTGGTCACGTGCCGCCTGGCCAAGAGCAGCATCTATGACCAGCCACCGGTGAGTTGGTTGTGCAACCGCGTTAATCTCCATAATTTCCTGGATGAGATCATCCTCAAGGGCATGGCGCCCGGCAGTATCAATGATGATGACTTCTACATCGCGGAGTGAGATCAGCCCATCTTTCACAATTTTGACGGCATCTTTCTCCTCCACATCACCATAAACCGGGATGTTCATCTTCTGGCAGAGGGTCTTCAACTGGGCAAACGCACCAGGCCGGAAATTGTCACAGCAGATTGCCCCGACTTTCATCCCTTTCCTCTGGAGATACCGGCAGAGTTTTGCTGTTGTCGTTGTCTTTCCTGAACCCTGGAGACCGGCCATCAGGATCTTTTGTGGTTTTAAGGAGATTTCGGCTTCAGGACCCATCAATGCAACGAGTTCCTGGTAGACGATCCGGAGGACATGATCTTTTACCCCCATTCCTTTCGGGGGGTCCTCCTCAAGAGCGCGCCTCTTGATGGACTGAGAGAGCTGCATGACAAGTTTTACATTCACATCAGCCTGGATCAGGGCACGCTGCAGATCGCGGATCAGCTCTTCAACCGCGGCCCGGTCGACCACTGCCTTGCCTGCCAGTTTCTTGACAGCATCCTTTAACGAGTTGGAGAGTGACTCAAGCATCAGGCATCATCTCCAATGATCTCATTAATGATGAGATCAGACGAGAAGGGAACAATATCTGAATATTTCTGTCCGATACCAAGGAAGACCAGGGGTTTTCCAATAGTATATGCGATAGAGATAGCAGAACCTCCTTTTGGATCCATATCCGCCTTTGTCAGGATCACTCCATCTGCCCCGACCGTTTTTTCAAACTCTTCAGCCCTGATGACCGCATCATTTCCGGCGGTTGCCTCGTCAACATACAGGATGAGATCCGGATTCATGACACGCCTGATCTTATTGAGCTGGCTCATGAGGTTGGCGCGGTTGTGAAACCGGCCGGCAGTATCAGCAAGCACCACATCAATCCTGTGTGCGCGGGCATACTCTACCGTATCAAAAAGGACAGCGGAGGGATCGGCACCTTCCTGGTGGGCAATGAGCCTGATACCAAGACGCTCTGCATGGACATGAATCTGTTCGATGGCACCGGCACGATAGGTATCACCGGCCCCGATAACGATGCTGAAGCCCTCATGTTTAAGAAAATCCGCTACTTTTGCGATCGATGTCGTCTTTCCGGTACCATTGACACCGGTGAAGAGAATTTTCACCGGACGATCATGGGACCGGATATAGTCTGGAAGGTCAAGACCATCGCCAAGCACCTCCCTGAGGGCAGCTTTGAGAGCATTGGTAACTATCTCGGTCGGATCCTGTCGGATCTTTCTGTGCGTTCCAACAAGAGATGTTCTCATATGTGCAATGATTGCATCTGTTACCGGAAGGGCAACATCTGACTCGAGCAGGATCATCTCCAGTTCAAAAAGAGGTTCTTCAAGGTCCTTTTCGGTCAGGATGAATTCACGTTCGGTGACAAATGTCCTGAACCTGGTAAAAAAACCAGCTTTTTCAGCAGGCATTTTTTCTTCTGCCCACTTTGTCCGGGCAACGGACCCGGTTTTTGGCATCTCGGGAGATGGCGCCCTCTCGGCCTCGCTGTTCTGGACAGTGTCCTCCTCAGACGGGATCTCCGGGGTCTGCTGGATATTCTCTTCGATAGTAGTGCCAAATTTCGCTCGGACATCCCGTAATTTATTCTTCAGACCTTCAAACATGCTCCCCGATCAGCTCCGTCCGGCATACCGGGCCTGGTCGGCCTGGTACAGCTGCTCAAGGCGCCTGCCAACTTCTGTCGCCTGAGCCTGGAGTTTCTGGAGTGTTTCAGCAAGGCGCTTTGCCTGCGCTTCCAACTCGGTGATCCGCTCTGACATATAAGAGACTGCTTCATCATTTGTCTTTCTGACAGAAACATCAGATCCAATAGAGACAATTACTGAATCAGGATCAATCACCCTTGACAGGAGAGCCGCACCTCCGCCGATTGGAAGAAGCGAGACGGCATCTGTTGTCCCTTTGAGACCCTTGAGCGCTTCGATTGAAGCGATCATTTCCATCCTTGTCTGTTCGACAATCTGAAACTGCCGGGAGAAGAGTTCAATTTGCTGGTTATACTCATTCAGGTACAGCTGAAGTGTCTGGAACTCCTGTTCAGCTGTCGGAGTGTTGCTAGTACTCGCCATTGACACCCTTTACACTCTCAATTTTGATTAATCTTCGCTTGAGACGGTGTTTACTTCCCATGAGGGTATAGATCCGTTCTCTTGCCTGTTCTTCGTTTGGTGCAGCGATTACCTTGATGTATGGCTTCCATGCATCACCGATCTTCATCACACCCCGTACTTCAAACTCTGGTAACTCCATAACACTTCACCGTAGTAATCCAAAGACGTCTTCCATTCGCCCCAGTTCAAAACCGGTCGTCATACTGCCTGCAATAAATCCTTTTGAATTCGCGAGAACTCCTGTACCGACCAATATGGAACCCATATTGACTGAACCACATCCAACAGGAAGCTCTGTTAGCGCCTCGACACGGTCGATATCCTGCTGGGTAGCCCGTGAGGAGAGGAGAACTCCTTTGTTCGTTGCAGCTGCTGCCATGCCGACAGTTGGAATCTGTGCTATCTGCATCCGTTCAACCGGGACTTTCAGAAACTCACCAATGTGGTCAGCAAGCCTTGAAGGCATCCCGGGGTGGACGAGTGCAAACTCGTCATTTGCAAGGATACAGTTGCCTGCGGCATTCATTGTCTCATCCAGAAGAAGCACTTCCCCGTACTCCTCAAGCTTCTGCCGCTCGTCTGCACTGATCAAACCTGATACAACCATTCCACGGCTATTACCGGTGAGAAGGGACCCGATGATGGAAGTGCCCTGGAGAAACATTGGGATGATCTCAACATCCAGCATCTCTGCTACTGCACTGGCATAGTCATCCGGTACTGTCTCAGGGAGGATCGCAATATCCTCAAATGCGCGACCAAAAACCCCGATATTCGGATCCCCATTGAGGGACAGGGTATACTTCATCTCATTCCCCGGCAAGTTCTGCCTGGACCTGGCCATCTGAGAACCGTATTGCGCGGACGCGGATCTTCGCCGGAGGGTTCTGGCCTCCCCGTTCCCATACTTTCTCATTGATGCTCCGGTCGAGCTTCACATCCTCGCTCTTCATATGCTTCTCGAGGTATTTCCGGATATCCTTTATTGCAACCTTTGACCGCTTCCATTTTGGAGCACGCTTTGTGTCCCGGAGCGGTATGATGTAGATCTGTTCCTTCTCTGTTTCAACCATTGCTCACACCTTGAGAGTGCTGCGCCTCCAGTTGCGCCGCTTTGGATGCGATACAACCGCACGTTTCGTCTTGATCATGACCCAGGACGGAACCCTCCGGTTCTGCTGGGTGGCTTTTCCCATACGGATCTTTCGACCCTTTGTCAGTTTGCTCATGAATATTCACCAACCTGATCTCGTATTATTCTCCCGGTAACGAGAGACTGCCGGTGATTCCGAGGAAAGATACCGGACCAGTCGATGCCGCGCCGCGTCATCTCATCACGGATCTCGCGCTCATAATCACCATTTGGGATGCCTGACGTCTCACCATACGCAACGGTGAGCATCCGTCCAACCAGACGCTCAACCTCACGCCTTCCATATCCAAGAAGGGGGCGTATATAGGAAACCCCCATCCGGTCTTCAAAGCTCTGCACCTCAGCCGGGCCAAGCATTGGTACCCGGTCCAAAAACCGGGTCCCATCGGCGACCACCTCATATTCCTGTGCAAGCGCACAGAGGGACCGTCGGTGGATCTCATTGATAGCATCGTTTGGATACCCACACCGATGAAGCATCCCGATGACCTCGTCAATAAAACCTGACGCAAAGGTTTGTTTTCTCCAGGGTAAACCCAGGACCTCTGCCGCCGCCGCGACCTCCGGAACCTCCCGCAGGGGATCAAAGACAAAAGTGTTCAGCTCTACCGTATAGTCCCGCGACAGCAGAATGGCGGCTAAGGAACTGTCCTTGCCACCACTGTAGAGCAAACCCACTTTCATCCTACCCTTCGGATATTGAAGTCTTTCTTCTGCGGCACCAGTTGAGAGAGGAGCTGTTTGAGCTGTTCGTCAGTTATCTTCTTTGTACTTGAGAGTCGACCCTGCTGGGCCAGCATCACTATCTGATGCTCAACGGCTCGTGCAAAGTCAGGTTTCGTCAGTTTGATGGTGTTCAAGCGTTCGCGTGCCTTCGGCTCGAGGACCTGCATAAGCACCATCTGTATCTGCTGTTCGACCTGGCGCTGTTTTTCCGCCTCCTGTTGTTCAGCATACTGTTGTTGCTGCATCTGGGCAAGCCGCCTCTGCCGGAGTTCATCCAACTCGTCGTCTCCCATGTACCCATCACCTCAGTATTTCTCAAGTTCTGGCGCTATAGCGATAACCTCTGATTTGAGGCTGAATGCAGCACGGTCAAGGAATGAACGTCCTGCAGGCGATACCTGCCTTCCGCCAGGAACCTTCTCAAGAAAGCCGGCTGCTTCCAGCTGCTGGAAGATCTTCCGCGCGATCGATCCGCTTCCCTTGCGGAAACGGTAGGGTTTCGATCCACGATCCTGGGCTCCGCCATATGCGGTCCTTATTCTCTCTACGCCGACGGGGCCGTCGACATATACACGCCGCAGCACTGCAGCTGCGCGAAGATGCCACCAGTCGGTGTTTTCAGGTGGCATCTGTTTATGAGCTCCCGTTTTCACGAACTCTGCCCATGAAGGCGCCTGGATCACATCAATATCTTTGAGGTCCTCTGCAACCTTCCTGATTAAGAGTTCGGCCGGGATATCAAATACTGTTGTCATTGCCGTTTCCTCACTGCTGTGGTTCACTAACAGTCTTTACGTATATGGTTGATAAGCTGATATAAATTTCGAGGCTCGATATGACAGCTCAGCAGGTACCTGCAACACCCTGGCAATCCCGACATTGTGGATGACAGGTACGAATTGAGCTATCCACGCCTCTTTGCTATCACCATCGTGCGGCCTCGGATGTCAATAACCACTCCACCGGTTCCAGCTGCAAGTGCTCCTGGATCCATTTCGGCATTCTTCAGCCATTTTATCTTGATGACCCCCCGTGTTTCAAGCTGGGAGCGGGCTTCATGGATAACCTCCTCTGTCACACCACACTTTCCAACCCAGATCGTCGGTTTTAAAGACTGAATGGCTGATCTATCATATTTATCTGGTATTCTGCTTCACCACCGGATAGCGCATTCTGTGAGAGCATGCAAGACAGGTGACAATCACTTTTCCATGCTGTATTCGGATGCGGGAGGTATAACCCGGGACCAGGAATACATGGCATTTGCGGCAGTACTGCCTCCTGTACCTCTTCGGTATCCTCAACCTGTGCTTCATTGCGATCCTCCGCGCAAGCGCAATACATCGCCGTGATAATGCTATATCAAGATGAACCCATTCTTCAGCGATATGGACGAGGATCCCGATTCTTTCCCGGGCAATTTTCTTTCCATTTTTGATACGTTCTTTATCCCGCATATCAGAGGGAGCCTCCTGTCGTCCCGGGCCCGACATCGGGGAGTATGATGACAGTCCTGTTTCTTATCTTCAGGCGGTCCTGGCAAAAAAGTGCTATTGCTTCTGGAAAAGCACGATGCTCCTCTGATAAAATACGTTTTGCAAGACTTTCCTCATCATCGTCATCAGCTACCGGCACGCACCGCTGGAGGATGACCGGGCCTGTGTCTGTGCCTTCATCAACAAAGTGAACAGTGCAGCCGGATACCTTCACCCCATACAAAATCGCCTGTTTCTGGGCATTGAGACCGGGAAATGCAGGCAGGAGGGAGGGGTGGATATTCATAATATTCCCTGAATAGTCCCTGATGATACCGGCACCAAGAATTCTCATATACCCGGCAAGCACGATAAGATCGGGCGCATATAACCTGATTGTTGCGACAAGCTCCTTTTCATACTCGTTTTTTGAAGGATAACAGCTATAATCGACGATAGAGACCGGTATGTGAAACTCTTCTGCCCGAACCGCCGCCTGTGTCCCCTTTCGATCGACTATCAGTGCAACGCACCGTCCATCAATTTTTCCCTCCCTGATGTCCCTGGCAAGGGCAAGAAAGTTTGATCCTCTGCCGGATGCAAGCACGACGATGCGTTTCATGGTAGTATGTATGCGCAGGAGAGACCAATAATAATTATCAGTTGGCCTGTGGTTTTTCAAGGGTCAGCCTGACCTTCAGGATCTGCCTGCCCCTCATCTGGGTAACCGTAAGATGCCCGTTGATCTCAGGCAGGGTAATTGACTCACCAATATGAGGGATATGTCCAAGATATGCAAAGACAAGCCCACCAACGGTCTCGTATCTGTCAGGTTCGAGAGGAAGATCTACCTCAAGGACCTCGTTGACATTCTCAACCCATGCCTGGGCATCAATGATATAAACGCCATCTCTTTGTTTCTGAACCTCTTCCTCCTCTGTATCAAATTCATCAAGGATATCGCCAACGAGTTCCTCAAGGATGTCTTCAATCGTGACAACACCTGAAAAAACCCCGTACTCATCCAGGATGATGGCAAGGTGAACCTGTTTAAACTGCAATTCTTTCAATAAATCATCTATCTTCTTTGATTCCGGGACAAAATAGACATCGTGGACCAGATCGGAGATTGTTACATCAGGTACACCGCTATGTACTGTCCTGAAGACGTCTTTTACATTTAAAATACCAATAATGTTTTCAGCATCCTGGTGATAGACGGGGAGGCGGGAAAACCCGGTCTTATGGAAAATATCAAGAGCATCAATAAGACTCTTAGAATCTTCGATCATCATCACATCCGGCCGGGGTGTCATAATCGTTCGTACTGCTGTATCCCCGAACCGGAATACTGAATGGAGCATCTCCCGTTCATTTTCTTCAATGGCGCCACTCTCCTCACCCACATCGATCCACTCTTTAATCTCCTCCTCCGTAACACCGACATGCATAACATCAGCACCATTCGTATGGGCCTTCCTGATCCGGTCATATAGCCAGAAAATGGGGGTGAAGATCTTTTCCAGAAAGAGAATGGGACGCGCCACAATAAGTGCATACGATTCGATACGCTTCGATGCATAGGTCTTTGGACCAATCTCGCCGATAACAAGCATCAGAAGCACAACAACACCAGTTGCAATCCCAACACCGGCATCACCATAGACATCAATTGCTATTGCTGTAGCAATCGTTGCTGCAGACACATTTACGATATTGTTGCCTATCAGGATCGTGATCAGGAGATGATCAGTATTTTCTTTTAGTCTGGCAAGTGCAATGGCACTTTTTGTTCCTTCAGCAAGGAGCGTTCTGACCTTGGCCCTGGTAATTGCTATCAGGGCAACTTCAGACCCAGAAAAGAACCCGGATAGAAAGAGGCAGATAAAAAAAAGAGTGAAATGAAGTGCATCCGCGGCCATCCGCACTCACTCCGGACTATCGCCTGGTAAAGCAGTATCGTTCATGATTCTTTCGTATCAATCATTCAATAGAATTCAGAAAAGATAAATGTAATTGTTTGTTCCAGGCATTCCAAAAAGCTGCCACCTCTTCTGAGAGAAGGAGACATTTTTCCTGGTACCCGGGCCTGTCGGGGAGGCGCAGGTCTTCAATCTCAAAAATTACCGGCCCATCATACCCACATGATACAAGAAGGGCAGCCAGTTCATCCATCGTACCTGTCTGTCCAATCGGAGAATGCATCAGTGTGGATGATCCAAGGCTTGCATGGACATTCACAATTCGATCTGAACAGAGCCGGATGAACTCCTCCACCACAAGATCACCTCCCATGCTGGCATGGGCAAAATCAAAGGTGAACGAGAGATGCGGATACTCATCAAGCACCCCTGCTACAGCTTCCGGGGTTGTGAGGAGAGCATTTACCCGTGGCTCCATATTCTCAATGGCAACTGCAACCGAAAGGCCACGTGAAACAGCTTCAACAGCCTCCATAAAGAGAGCGAACCGGTGCATATCCGCCATGCTGGGAGGTCTTTTTGCCGTCCTCCTCCCGGGGTGGATGGTGACAACCCGGGCATTGAGGTGTTCTGCAGTCATAATTGCTGAGCAGGCTGATTCAATGGAAACTGCCGCCACTTCAGGATTGATCGAGATCGGGTTCAGATCGAGCGTCGGCGCATGGATGGTTATCGGGAGAAGAGAGGGATGTTTGTTCATCTCGGCTTCAAGCTGCTCAACCCGACGTCCGGTTGTCCAGAATGAAGGAGTTTCGAGCCAGAATTCCAGGGTATCCAGACCACAGGCAGATGCACCGGAGAAGATCGAGTTCAGCGCATACTCATGGAAGAACATGCTGGAGACACCGGTTCGTGGCATACACAGATTCTTCACATCCAACCACAAATAGATTCTTATGTCCGGAGGAGAACAATCGACCCTGGTATATGATGATCCCGGGATCCTCTCCGTTATCAGGCTCTCCCACATCATCAGGGACCGGCTTGACACGCCGGATCTGCGTGGCATACGTGTCCGCGGCGAAGTGACAAATTTTCGTCTTCATACATCCGGCCATATGTATTTCTCTCTCTCAGACAGGCAGGATGACGGTGTGGCATCCATCGACTGCGTCATCTGGAGGCGTGCAGCTGAGAAGATCTCACCTCTCCCGCAGAACGGAACCGATGTTATTGTAACCGGTTATGTCGATCACTACCCGCCTTACGGCAAGACCCAGTTTGTTGCAGACAATCTGGTATATGCCGGTATAGGAGGAAAATATCTCCTTCTTGAACGCTGGAAACAAGAGCTTGCTGCAGAGGGTTGTTTTAACGAGGCAAACAAGCAGCCGATCCCTGCGTTTCCGGCACGTGTGGGAGTGGTCACTTCAAAAACAGGTGCAGTACTGCACGATATCAGAAACATCCTTTCACGCAGATTTCCAGTTGATCTCATCCTCTCGCCGACACAGGTGCAGGGAGAGTTTGCCCACACAGATATTGCAGCAGCACTTGGGCGTATTGACGGAAAGGTCGATGTGATCATTATTGCACGGGGCGGGGGGAGTTTCGACGATCTCTTCTCTTTCAATCACCCGGATGTGATCAGGGCAATCGCATCCTGCAGAACACCGGTTATCTCAGCCATCGGCCATGAAGTAGATATCACCCTCTCTGATCTTGCAGCAGATGTTCGGGCACCAACACCATCTGCAGCAGCCGAACTGGTCGTGTGCGACAAAACCCAGCTCCTCCGGGAACATGCAGAAATGAAGTCCGGGATGCAGAAACTACTCCTGGATACAATCGAACGCTTCCAGAGCGACCTTGAAGAGATACAACTCAGGATTGTCAGCAGGAGAATCGAGCGGCGGATCAGTGATATGAGGCAGACAACTGCTGAGCTCCTTGAACGTCTTCAGAGAGGGATTGCATCCAGGCTTACCATGGAAAAAAAAGAGATCAGCCACATTGCAGCAGAGATCAGATCTGCCGACATACGGGCACCGCTTCGCAGGGGATATGCTCTTCTCTTTAAAGACACTGCGTTGATTCGATCGGTTGAAGCGATACATGCAGGTGATCTGGTGACCATATATCTCTCTGACGGAGATGCGGATGCAATGATACACGAGGTGCGCCATGACAGAGACATATGAAGAGATGGTAACGCGGCTTCGCGATATAGCACGGAAGCTGGAAGACCCTGACACTCCCTTAGAGGAGAGCATCAGGCTCTATAAAGACGGAATCGAATTAATCAACAGGTGCGAGGACTTCCTCACCAAAGCCGAACTCAAAATCCTGGAATTAACCGAGGAATAGCATATTCTTGTGGTTTTTTTGGATCATCGGGTTTGTGCGCGATAAGGAGGACATGCATGTCCAATCCCGATTGGAGGGTGCGGATCAGGTCCCGGGGTATCGTGCGTGCGACATAATCTGACTGTATCCCGATGGTGCGTCCGCAGATATAGTTGCTCCGGCGCCAGACAAGATCGGTTGGATGGTCAAGGGTCATCTGATCTGATCCCCTGGACTGGATCTCGCAGATGATGTCTCCTGCAGAGAGGCGGGTGGTCAGGATTGCCGAGTTGTCTGAAAGGAGGTTACAGAAGGCATCTGAAAGATCGTATGCCCCCTTATCTGCTGAAACCCCGATGATACAGTCTCCCTTCAGGGTAAGATCGGTATGGCATGTAACCTCAAATGTTGTCTTGTGCCGGGCCGTGATATGTGGGTGACCACGGCAATAGAGTTCTTCTCTGATCTCCATGGTTTATGATGTTCGCATGACACATGTATAGAGTATGTCGATTACTGCCAGATGCCCTGCCTGTGGAGAAGAGAACGACCATAAGATTCTTCGTGACGGGGCACCTGCCACAGTGCAGTGCCAGCATTGTGGACACACTCATCGTTTGAATATCAGCAGACCAGAGGTACTTACGATCCGATCGATCATCAGTGATGAAGGTGAGTCCACACAGGGAACGATCGAGCTGCTGGATTGCGATACTGTCAGCATTGGCGATACATTCGTTGCCGATGTGGAAGATGATATCTTTGGAGTTGAAGTAACAGGTATCGAAATAGCCAATGCCCGCAGAAAGAAGGCGTATGCACGGGATATCACCTGCCTCTGGACAAGAGTCATTGATACGGTTATTATTCGTGCCTCACTGCATAAAGGAGCGGTCACCTACCCCCTGTACGAAACTGTTGACGGTGAAACGGTGTATACCGTTGGAGAAGTTACGTCTGTTGGCGGGCGAATGTTTCGGATCACCCGTATCAAAAAAAGAGACGGGGCTGTTATCAGAAAACCGGGATCATATACTGAAGCACGTTATATTAAACGGATCTATGGAGAGCGATCATAGATATTTTTCCAGGAGATCACAGAAATCATCAGCATGGAGAAGGCCCTCCACCTTTTCGACGACGGTGTCATCGACCAGGATGACGGTTGTCGGGGTCACTTTCAACCCATACATGCTGATATATTCCTGGTGTTCCTGTGCATTGATCGATTCGATTGAAACCGACATCGTCTCCATAACCTCATTATTAATCGGTTCCTGTTCAAGACAACCCATACATCCTTCCTGATAAAATGAAAGTATCCTCACTGCCATAGGGGGAACTCTTGGAGGTTGAGATAAAAAAAAGTATTGGATCGTATGAGTTACCAGACAAATAGACTGTTACCTGATTGAATTGATCGTGATGACAACATGTGAATACCCATACCTGAGCGTAACAGACTCATTGGTCTTTTCAATGACATATGAGGGTCGTATCATGCTTTCACTTTTGGCATCATCATCAAGGAGAATTTCTGGAGATTTTGCAAATCCAAGCAGGATCTGATCGCCAACCCGGACATCATCATAGCTATATCCAATATCCTGAAATTCCTGGGGACTCAGCGTTACATCCAGCCCGACATCCGGGGTCTCAAACGTAAACGGTACAGTAATCTGGTCACGCTCCCGGTGTCCGATCGGTGATTCGACGATCGTCTTGAATTCCGGATTTAAGAGTGCGAAAGGAGGTATCTGACCAAATCGGTGAGGAATTGGAACCATTTCTTCTGCTGTTGTATATCCCGCCGTCACCTCGATTGGACCGGTAAGATAGACCAGGTGATCATCCGGGACAGGTGCAGAAGTCCAGACCCGCTCCGAGGTTGTCAGAATGGGAATTCCCTCATCCGCATAGACGGTAAAGTCGATGACAATACTGTCTCCCGGCTCGACTGCACGAAAGCTCCCAATCCATGCGGTGCCAAGCAAAGAGAGCACCATAGCAGCTGCCAGGAGAACGGCAAAGGCAATCGCCCCGAGTTTAGCCCAGTTAATCTCCTGTTTTTTTCTGGTCTTTTTCTGCTGTGCCATTATGGGAATATTGTTGTATCTCCAGGGGTAAAGCATTTGCCGATCAGGCCGGCGAAGAACTGGATATGACTGTTGTTTTCATCGTTCTATTGAGCGTATAAAAATTATGTAAGGCGTGCTGAAAGAAAAAAATCCCAAACACTTAACTTGTTCGTATGCATGAATACTGTTACAGGAAAGATCAGTCCTTTCCATCACAATCGATGATACTTATAACATCTCAAAACGATTGTAGATCATTGGAGAACAGGCTTCAGGACCCGGTGCAGATGTCGGAGGTGTTCGATGGAGAATGATGAAGAACCAGAAGTTCAGATAGAAGTTCATGATTTATATAAAATTTTTGGGAGCAGGCCCGAGAAAGGGCTTGAATTGCTGAAAGCCGGAGAATCCAAAAAAAATATCCTGGAGAAGACCGGACAGACGGTCGGGCTGGCCGATGTCTCGTTTCAAGTACGCAGAGGTGAGATATTCGTCCTGATGGGCCTTTCGGGGTGTGGAAAATCCACACTCCTTCGGTGCATAAACCGTCTCATCGAGCCAACAGAAGGAAGTATCGTTATTAAAGGAAACGATATCGTCACGATGAGCACAGAAGAGCTGCTTGAGTTTCGGAGAAACCATATCGGAATGATTTTTCAGAACTTTGCCCTCCTCCCCCATAGAACGATCATGGACAATGTTGCGTTTGGACTTGAGATCCGGGGAGTTGAAACCGAAGAACGGTACAAAAAGGCATCTGAAGCAATCAAGCTGGTTGGCCTTGAAGGCAACGAATACAGCATGCCCGATCAGCTCTCCGGGGGTATGAAGCAGCGGGTTGGACTTGCCCGTGCACTCGCAAGCGATGCTGAGATCCTGTTGATGGATGAGGCGTTCAGTGCACTGGATCCGCTCATCAGAAGGGATATGCAGGATGAACTGCTGGATCTCCAGGAGAGGCTGAATAAGACGGTCATTTTTGTCACTCATGATCTTGATGAAGCCCTCAAGCTCGGGAGCCGCATTGCACTGATGAGGGATGGATATATCATTCAGGTCGGCACAGCTGAAGAGATCCTGATGAACCCGAGCAACGAATATGTCGAACGGTTCGTCGCCGATGTCGATATGACCCGGGTGCTGACGGCACAGGATGTGATGAAAAAGGCCGATCCGGTTATATCCTGTAAAAGCGGTCCGCGTCTTGCGGCACGGCTGATGAAAGAATACGGGATCTCAAGCCTCTTTGTCGTGACCCAGCACCGGCTCCTGAAGGGAATCGTCACCATCGATGATGTCGTCGAGGCAGTGAAGCAGGACCACACCACGCTCGAACAGATTGTCATCGAAGAAGTGCCCCAGATCCAGACAGACACCCCGCTTGCCGATATCATCCCGATCATTGCAGAGAGCAAGTATCCGCTCGCAGTCGTTGACCAGGACACCAGGCTGAAAGGGATCGTTGTGAGGGGATCGGTTCTCTCAGCACTTGCACGAAAGGAGAGTGAACCAATTGTTGCCTAAAATTCCGATCGGCAGCTGGGTATCTGATCTTGTCGATTGGATCGAAGCAAATCTCGGATGGCTCCTCGATGCCATCACGACTCTGCTGCGGTTCCTTTTAGACGGGTTCCGGGACCTGCTGATGCTGCTTCCGCCGCTTGCATTCATACCGGTCTTCGCAATAATCGTCTTTTTTGTTACACACCGGGATATCCGGCTGGCCGTCTTAAGTATTGTAGGACTGTTTTTGATCTGGAACATGGGACTCTGGAACCTTGGGATGCTGACACTTGCACTGGTCATCTCTTCAACGGTCGTTGCGCTGGTCATCGGGGTTCCGGTGGGTATCCTGTCGGCAAATAGCGATACAGTCGAGGCAATCGTTCGGCCAATTCTTGACTTTATGCAGACGATGCCTGCGTTCGTCTACCTCATCCCGGCAGTCATCTTCTTTGGCCTTGGAACCGTCCCCGGTATGATCGCAACGGTCGTATTTGCGATGCCGCCGACGATCCGCCTGACAAACCTTGGGATCCGGCAGATACCGCTTGAGCTCATCGAGGTCGCCGAAGCATTCGGCGCAACGCCGAGACAGAAGCTGCTCAAAGTCCAGCTCCCTGTTGCGCTTCCAACAATTATGGCTGGTATCAACCAGTGTATCATGCTGGCGCTCTCGATGGTTGTTATCGCATCAATGATCGGGGCAGGCGGTCTTGGATATGAGGTGCTCGTTGGTATCCAGCGGGTGAATATCGCCCAGGGCTTTGAGGCGGGCCTTGCAATTGTCATTCTGGCAATCATCCTTGATCGCATCACCCAGAACCTCATCAAATCAGAAAAGCGACATGAATAATAACGGGGTTTTGGCAAACCCCACCCCATCCATATAATCAGTTAATCTTTTAAAAGATTAATCCCTATCTAAGGATTGGTCTCTCAGGACTCTTTTCATAACAAAAATAATGGAATGGATGGTGAAAAGATGATATCAAAGAAATTGTTATTCCCGACTATTATCGGGCTGATGCTCGCTTCGGCAATTCTGGTTGCAGGATGTCCAGCTGAAGTTGAGCCAAGAGGAGAGATCTCCATCGGGTATGTCACCTGGGACTGTGCGATAGCCAGCACCCATGTGATGAAGGAGGTCTTTGAAGAGGCAGGATATACCGTTAACCTTGTGGCCGTGGATGCAGGTCCTCTCTATGCAGGTCTTGCACGAGGTGATATTGACTTCACAACCACCGCATGGCTCCCCCACACACACAACATGTACTGGGATCAGTATGGCGACCGTCTCGATTATGTTCAGGATAATATCCCTGGAGATGCACGAATCGGGCTTGTTGTTCCACAGTATGTCACTATCGACTCAATCGAGGAGATGAACATGGAAGGGGTTATGTTCAACTGGGAGATCATCGGTATCGAGCCTGGTGCAGGCATCATGCAGGCAACTGAAGATGCTATCGAAGAGTACGATCTTGAGTTTGTGCTGATCGCAAGCAGCAGTGCCGGGATGGCGGCCGAACTCCGATCAGCCATTGCCAACGAAGACTGGATCGTGGTCACCGGATGGGCGCCACACTGGAAGTTTGGCCGGTTCGATCTGAAGTTCCTTGATGATCCCAAGGGTGTCTATGGCGATGCTGAAGATATTGTTACTATCGCACGCCAGGGCCTCAGAGAGGATGATCCCGAGGCATACGGCATTCTCCAGCGTTTCCAGTGGACTGCTGAAGATATCGCAGAGGTCATGACCAGCATTGAAGACGGTGTTGCCGACGATGTCGCGGCACGCAACTGGATTTCTGAAAACCGAAACATGGTTGACTACTGGATTCACGGCTAAAGATCCAGTATTGACTGAAGAGAGGGGGATCTTCTTCCCCACTCTTCCCGGGTGTATGACACCATAGCTTTTCTTATCTGTTTTTCAGGCGCTGCATCTGCAGACAATTGACCTCTTGCTCATCCACCACCGGTAGTTATATTTATAGAGAAATATATTATCAATGTATGAGATCAGACACCCGAATATTTCTGATAATCCTGGCAGTAACCCTTATCGCGGGACTCATGCTTATCATCCCTGCAGCAGCCAGGGGCCCGGGCATCAATGACATACAGCCAGGAGATACCATCTTCATCTATGAACGAGGGCTTAATCTCAAACAGCTCCGCGATGATCCCAACAATCCCATCACTGAACTGAGACGCTATCGTGACGATGATCCAGAAAAAGCACTCATCAACGAGGTTCCAATCAGTGACGACAGAAATACCGATATTCTTGAAGTCGATGTAGGAGAAGAATTTGGCACCTATTTTGCCTATAGCCCAATCGATGGGGCAGACAGGTCACGGTATGTCAGGATCCAGAAGCCAGCCCTTGAAATCGATGTTGTGCTCGCCCGTCCATACCATCACGAATCGGTAACAAGACTGGAAAGAATCCCGGATACCACACGATTGGCCGTCAAGATCATCAGCCGTGATGTCGGCTTTTACTATCGAGTTGGAAATGAATATTTCGCAGAGGTCGATATTGTCGTGATCGGCCCTGATGGCCAGGAACGGATGATCATCGGGAATGCCGATCTCAGGGGCATTGTTATCGATGGATCAGTGACCTATACTGATGACCAGAGAAGCGCGTTTACCCTCCGTGATATGCAGGTTGGCACCTACGAGATCCAGGCGCGCTGGCGGACACCACAGGGATTTGCCGATTTTGCAGAAGACTCAAATATCGTTACATTCTCAAGGCCAACACCAGCACCGGTAACACCAACACCAACACCTGAACCGACACCCACTCCGGTAACGCCGACACCAACACCGGAAACACCGACGCCAACACCTGAGCCGACACCAACACCGGAAACACCGACGCCAACACCTGAACCGACACCAACGCCCATTTCTGCTGTCGTGCCTGTGGCCGGGCTTATTGCATCTGCAGTTCTCCTCTACCGCCGTCTGGGAGAATAACCACCTTTTTTCTTCATATCCAGACAGGCATTCAGTACCATCTCAACTGCAGTAAGCGTTCCTTCGATCCCGGCAAGCGGACGGGTACCGAGTGACACCCGCCCCCGGTCCGGAGGAGTGATCCCGATAAATGCAGCATCTGGCAAAATCCGTGC
>SL_5KL_010_SEDDRAFT_10000828_pt1 | contig 19480 bp, 29 predicted proteins | sample SodLakKL_010_SED_FD_9118 | JGI IMG/M metagenome (IMG submission 9118)
AGGTCCAGATTGTCCTGATTGCGAAGAGACTGACTTGTGGAAGATGTTAATGTACAACCCGGTAAGCAAGGTCATGGAGCTTGAGTGTTGTTGCTGCGGTAAACCGGCGTCTATTCTCATGGATAAAAACATACATAAGCTCATTGTAAGAAGGAGGTGTGAAGGGTGAAAGAAGACCTATGGAAGGATGGCTGGACAATCACAAAGGTTGTGGAGCAGCTATTAAGTTGGGGAGACGGCAGTGGAGAGGAGTTATATGATTGGCTACGAGAAGGCGGGTTAGGTAAAAATGGTTCGTTGGTGGTGTTTACTGCACTTAAGGTTGCTTTAATGGAAAATGTAGATAAAGAAGCAAAAGAGTATCGTAAAGCTACGGGGAGGGATGAGTGATGAATGATAGACAATTCGAATCTTTAATGTTTAATTTAGGACAACTACAAGAAGAGCTCAGAGAAATAAGGATAGCCGTGGAACAACTAAGAGAAGGAGAACAATCTATAAAGAATGGGGTGTCCGAGTTAAAACTTGAAGAGCGGATGGCTTTAGAGAAACTTGCTATGAAAGAAGGACGGGAGTTGAAAGTTAGACCAGAGGTTAAGAGGATGGCTGAAGAGATGGAGAAGCAGCTCCAGGCTAACGAACATAAAGGTGGATGGAAAGATTGTGGTTTAGGCTTTTTGCTTGAAGAGTTAAAGAAGAATCTTGATGTTTTAGAAGACGTTGCTTATAGACCGTATATTCAAGGGGCAAACAACCCCGTTGACTTTTACATCAGGAAAAAGTGTGCTAATATCAACAACTTCTCCATGATGATAGCAGACAACTTTGGGAAATTAATGGTGAGAAAGGGGGATGGGTGATGGAATGTGAATCCTGCAATAAGTTGAGGGTAGAGAACTACCGGTTGAGAGATGAAAATAAAAAGCTCCTGAGAACTTTAGAAGCAGTTTATAAAGATATCAGAGATTTAAGAAGAGTTATGGAGGAAGCAAGAAGAAGAGGTGAGTAACGGGTTAAATTTTACAAGGGTATAAAAATGGTATATAATATAATTACAACGGATTATATTATATTATACAGAAGGAGGTGAAGTATTTTAGTTTTACCTATTAATTATATTATAAAAATTAAAGGAGGACGAGAGCATGTCAGAAAAGAAATTTTTCTCTGCAGAAGACCTGAAGGAGGCTCAGCAACTTAAAGAGAGGTCAATTGAAATGAGGCAAAAACACCAAGACGTATTTATGGAAGCAAGAGATAAGGTATCAAAAATCCGGGACCAAATGATTGAAGATGTGGAAAGGCAAATGGCTTTTTTAATGGAACAGATTTTGGATGAAGCTATTGAAGAGAAAGGAGACCCTGAGCTGAAAGAATATCATGAGGAGAAATCTCGGTTTTGGGAGAGGATGGGAGAGAAATATGGTTTTGACCACAACGAGCCATCGCGGTAAATGGAGAAACGGGGGGAGATTAAACTCATTTTCAATGAGAATGGGTCCCAGGACGCCGACGAGAATCCTTCTTAAACTTCTTGGTATGTTGCTTCAGTCTCGGGTAAAAATTATCCTAGGCTGTATGGAGCATATCAATAGAAAGGAGGTGAGAAGATGAAACTAATAACAGGAGAAGACTTCATAAAAGTCGAAGAGGAGCTGTACGAAGAGGTAGAGGATTTAGTTTTCATGGAGTCAGACCTTCCCTTGCTCATCCCTACTTACAGGAAACTTACTATCAATGGAACTTTAATGTTTTTCGAAGTAGTCTTAGACCGGGATACCTTAGAAAACGATTCTGACCTGGTTCCGGACCCTCTTAGTGTAAAACAGGAGTGGAAGGAGTTCAAAGCAAGAACTAAGGAGTGGGTCCCTCGTGTTTTAGACAATATAAGACAGGAGGGGTTGAAAGGATGGTTTGAGACAGACCTATCAGTATTTCTGGTGGTCTGGATAAAAGGTTATTAAAAGGAGGTGAAAGAAAATGTGGATATATTTATCTGACAAAGAAGTTGAGTTGTTGAAGAGTTTGTTAGAAAAAATAGAAGGACCCAACTACTTACCTTCCGAAAAAGAAGAAGACTCAGAAGAAGATTCTGCTACCCCTTTATTCCCGGCTTTCGAAGAAGAGGATGTAGACGAAGTTAACGACGAGGAGAATGGCGATGAGTTTGGACAAAGAGATTGTGAACCGGAGGGGTTAGACCAGGAGTTTCTAACACACTCTCAGAGAAAAGCGTTGATGGCTGTGGCTCGAAGTAGCGATGATTGTACCGACGTATTTTTCTCTGGTAATGCTTTGATAGTCAAGCATTGGGACAACCGGCTCAAACGTAATAAAACCACAGCAATAAACACGATGAAAGACGCTGTGGAATTGTATGGAGAGAAAATTATTTCCATATTAAGAGCACAGTAAAAGGAGGTGAGACCATGTTTCCAGACACTTGTTTTATTGACAGGGTAATGTTTAAGGTAAGTAAAAAGCTCCAAGAATTAATAGCAGACGAGGTTTCGGACAACGTAGATGAGGACACAGTAGCAGAACAAGTTTTAGAGAACCTTAAAGACGACATAGAGGACCATATAACCGGCGATGTATTTGATGAGGTAATAGGAGAAGTAGCTACTGCTATAGCAGGAGAATTTGACCTGAGAGAAGAAGTTAATAATATGGATATGGGAGAAGTAGTCAAGGGGATAATGGAAAAGAGTTAAGAGGGGGTGAAAACTTGACGGAACAAAAGGCTTTGGATATTTTGGGGAGAATAACAGAAGAATGGGGTGAAAGAAAAGTGTTAGAAGAAACTCTGGCAGACCAAATAAGAGACGCGGTTATGGATAAGATAATAGAAGAAGTGAAGGTAGAAGTTAAAGAACGTATAGACTTTTATTCCATAGCTGACAAAGTTTCAAATAAGTTGGAGCAGAATGGAACCCTTACAAAAGTCATAGGTAATTTGATGGAGAAAATGGAGGATGAAATAGTCGACTATTTTGTTAAGGAGTTTTCCGCTGAAGAATTAATTCGAGAAATAGATGAAGTTGACCTAACCGAAAATTTACTGTATTAAGAATTTTACCCATTTACAAGGGTAAAACTTTGGTTTATAATATAACCAAGATTAAACAAGGAAAGGAGGTGTAACAAAATGGCTAAAGGTAAAGCTAAAGCTAAGGCAGAAACTAAGACCATCACTGTGAAAGAGTTGGCTGAGGAGTTTGGTGTTGAAGCGAAGGACGTTCGCGCTTTTATCCGGAGCTTAGGGTTTAAGGCCCCTGCTACTAACCAGGAAGGGTTTGGCCCCAAAGCCAAGTACGAATGGGAAGAAGAAAGCAAGGAGCTTGAAAAAATCCGGAAAGCCTGGAAGGAAGTTAAGAAAGAAGACTAAACTCGCCAGTCCCCGGGAGGGTAGCCTAAGGGCCTTTGGTTAATAGCCAGGGGCCCTTATACTATGGATTAAAGGAGGTATTCCGAATGGCTGAAAAGTTCTGGGATGAAGAGAGAGAGTTAGAACGTATAGACAAAGGAGGCGGCTCTTTCTACGTAGCCCGAATTGTGGAGAAGGACGGGAATAGGTACGGAGAAGTACGACAGTGGTTTGAGGATAGAGAAGGGAACGAAAGGCCCACGAAAAAAGGGTTGGTTGTCCCGGAAGGGTCTCTCAAAGATATGAGAGCCTTGTGGGATACAATTATTGAAGAAATATTTGAGGAGGGTTAAAATGAACGAAGGAAAATCTTTGGTTTTGTTGTTGGATGAGGATGTAAAGGAGTTGGGTTTGGAGAATAATGCTGTTAAAATTCCTTCGGATGGTTCTGTGTTGGTGCTACATGAGAGTGAATACGAGATAGTCAAAGAACCTATCGCTTGCCACAGTATCTTGGCTACTATCAGAAAACAAGGGGATAGCGAAGTGGGGATTGCGCTGATGTATGGGAGTTTCTCGTTGCAGCATATGGTGGAGCATGGTTACAACGCTGTACAATATTGGGCTCAGAGTATAGCTCAATACTATTTGGAACAGTTCGGGGAATTGGAGGGTGACCTCGAGGACGGATTGAAACAAGTAGCGAAAGAAGCAATATCATCCGGAGTAGAGGAAGCTCAGAATAATTTTACAAAAGAATAAAAATGGTATATAATATAATTACAACGGATTATATTATATTATAGGGAAGGAGGTGAAGATATGTCAGAAGGACAAATCGAGTTGGTTATGGCTTTAGCAGAAGAAATGAAGCCCCAATTAGAAGAAAAAATTGGACCCTATAAAACTGAAATAAGGGACGAAACCAAAGGAACAGCAACGTTGGTAACCCCTAACGATGAAGAAGAGAATTATGTGCTGACCATTTACGGAGACAACGTTCTTCTATCTAAGGAGAGTGCCTTCGTGGAAGACCGTGTTCCGGTTTTAGTAGAACAATTGGTTCACAAACATATAGGGGCTGTAGTAAACGCTGTTGATAAGTTGGAGAAGGAGAGTAAGTGGAAAACTGATTGGGTTATTCTTATACAAAACCCGGACACCCAGAGGTGGTTTGTAATTACCATGGAGAAAGAGGGGGGCAGGTTGGCTATTGTTCCCGAAGACATGGTTGATTAAGAATTTTTTGGTTTACAATTTTTGTACAATGGTTTATAATTAACCATATAATTTAATTACCAGGAAGGAGGTAACGGGTTGGTCTGTAGAGCTGACACATTAACTTTCCGGAAGGGAAGGTTAATAGTAAGTTTCAATCCCATCTACCACGACACTACTCCTTCCATGAAAACTCTGTCCAAACTTGAGAGTTGCAAAATTAAAGGTAACCGAGCTATCTGTGAACCTAACTTGACTACTTACCTAGCACTCCGTCCTTACATAAAGACGGGGCATTTAATTGTAGAAGGGGAGGCTATAGAAAAGTTTGACAAACTTAGAGAGAGAGTTGAGTCCTCCTCTAAGTATAAGTCAACTATTAAAAAGGAAGCAAGAAGAGAGGTTAAGAAATTAAAACAACTAGACAGGATAAGAAGTTATCCTATTAACATCCATCCTCCCAAACTTGAGCCTTACGAGCACCAGGTTAAAGCTGCCTTAATATCAATGGCGCTTGATTCTAGTGCTCTTTTAATGGAACAAGGAACAGGGAAAACTTTAGCCTCCTTAATGGCTATACAAGGTAGGTGGAAAGACGGACAAATAGACCGAGTTCTTGTAGTAACTCTCAAGAGTGTAATGGAAGTATGGGAAGAGGCGGTGGAAGAATCCGGTATCCCCATCGAAGTAAGGCTGTTAAAGGGGAGAGTAGAAGATAGACCAGAGCTCCTCGAAGAGCCTTGGGACCCCAACTTATGTAAGATGGCTGTGGTAAACTATAACGTTTTGGTTGATTTAGAGAAAGACTTAAGGAAATGGAAGCCTGACTTAATCATCCTTGACGAGAGTCAAAAGATTAAAAACATTTCAGCCAAGAGGTCTAAGGTTTGCCACAGGTTGGGTCAAGTTGCTAAGTACAAACAAATATTAACAGGGACGCCGGCTCCTAACTCTCCTTTGGATTATTTCTCACAGTACAAATTCTTAGACTCCTCTATATTTGGTAAGAGTTATAGCAGATATAAGAAACGATACGCTAGGTGGGGAGGGTTTGATAACTTCCGGGTTAAGAAGTGGATTAACCAGAAGGAGTTGTCTAAGAAGGTACACTCCATATCCTATAGGATAACTCTGGATGAAGCGGTAGATTTACCGGAAGAGATTATACAGCCTATGTATATTGAGTTGAGCAAGGATACTCGAAGGTTGTATGATAAGATTGACCAAGAGGGTATAATTAGGTTCCTTGGGGGAGAATCTTCCGTAGCTGAGCTTAAGATAACCGCTTTAGGAAAGCTTCAACAAATATGTGGAGGCTTCTTAAAACGTAACGACGGAACAGTAGTCCATGTGGGTAACGAAAAACTAAACGCTTTAGAAGAGTTCCTCAGTGATTATCCTAAAGACGAAAAGGTGGTTATCTTCGCACAGTTTAGAGAAGAGATTAAAGCTATAGCTAAAACCGTAAAAGAGTTAGGCAGGTCTGTGGACCTACTATGGGGAGACACTAAAGACCGTGCAAAAGTGAGAAGAGATTTCCAAGAGAAGGACGACCCTAATGTATTGGTTGTCCAACTACAGACGGGAGGTGTGGGAATTACTCTCACCAGAGCTAGTTTAGGTATAATGTATTCCTTCTCTCACAACTTTGGAGATTTCGACCAAGCTAGAAGAAGGTTGAGGAGGATAGGATTGAAGCACCCCATAAGGTTGCTATTGCTTATGGCTAAGGATACTTATGATGAAGATACATACCTTAGTCTTAAGACAAAAGAAAGCTTGTCTAAGTTAATCTTGGACAGGATGGTAAGAAAACAAGAATACTTGAAAGGAGGTGAAACTGTGGCTAAGAAAAAGAAGAAAAGCACCATGAAGGCTCCTCAAGAAGGAACCTTAGACTACAAGGAAAGGCTCGAAAGGTTACGTAAAGAGTTGGGGTCTCAAGACCTCGAAAAACCCAAACAGAAAGGGAGTGGAAAGATGAGTAAGAAGAAGAAGAAAGAAACTAAAGAAATTAAAGAGGAGACTATTTCCCAGAGCGAAGACATCATCACAGCTAAAGAATTAGCTGATGAGCTGGGAACTACCCCTCAAAAGCTGAGAGCTAAGCTTCGGGAAAGCGGGATTGGTAAGCCCTCTGGAAGGTGGGAGTGGCCTGAAGACCACCAGGACCTCAAGAAAATCCGAGCGTTGTTTACCGGCGGAACCGTCGAAGAAGACGGGGATGAAGAGGACGAAGTCGCCGAAGTAGAAAGCGAAGAGGAAATTGACTACAGTCAGTTGTCCAAGAAGGAACTCCAGAAACTATGCCGGGACGCGGGTATTACCGTATCCAAGAAAGCCTCCAAAGAGGAGCTGATTGAGTTGCTTGAAGACCAGGATGAAGATGACGAAGAGGATGAAGATGAAGAAGAAGTTGAAGATGACGAAGAGGATGAAGATGAAGAAGAAGTTGAAGAAGATGAAGAGGATGAAGATGAAGAAGAAGTTGAAGAAGATGAAGAAGAGGCAGATAACTACGAAGACCTTTCCTTGAAGGAACTCAAAGAGCTCTGCAAAGAGGCTGATCTTGAAGTTCCTAAGAAGGCTAAGAAGGACGACTTGATTGAACTTCTCCGGGAAAACGACGAAGAAGAGGATGAAGAAGAGGATGAAGAAGATGAGGACGAGGAGTTTGAAGACGAAGAAGACGAGTTCGATTACGAAGACTTAACTCTTAAGGAGCTCAAGGAACTTTGCCGGGAAAGGGAACTCGAAATCCCGAAGAAAGCCAAGAAGGGTGACTTGATTGAACTCCTGATGGAAGACGACAACGAAGAGGAGTAAAGACCCATGGATAGAGGCGGGTCTAAAGGCTCGCCTCATCCTTCTTCTAAGGAGGATAAATATGAAGGCTTTCTGGAAACAAGTAAAAATAACTAAAGACCCGGATAAATGTTGGGAGTGGAAAGGTTCTGTAGGAAACCATGGGTACGGTTTGATGATATTAAAGAGGAGAGGTAAAAAGAAAATGATAACGGCTCACAGGTTTTCCTACCAACTTACTTACGGGAAAATCCCTAAGAAAGCCTTCGTATGTCACCGGTGTGATAATAAAACTTGTGTTAATCCTAGGCACTTGGAATTAGGAAACCGGAGCAAGAATGTATCAGATGCTGTGAAAAGGGGGCTAGTGAAAAAGAAAGGGAGACTGACAGAGAAAGCAAAAAGGTTTATAAGAGAAAACCCTTACGGACACTCACAGAGAAAATTAGCTTCTATATATGGAGTGTCTCAATCCAGGATAAGTAAAATTGTACGGGAGGGGAGAAGTTATGATAATAGTAGAAGGAATGGACAACACCGGGAAGACCACTCTGGTTCGGAGGTTAGAGGCAATGTTTGTCTTAAAGAAATACAAATCTCCGGGCCCTGATATAGGGAAACAAGAGCAGAGAGAGTGGGTTGAAGAACATCTCGAGTCAGCAAAAAAGGGGGTGATATATGATAGGTTTCCTTTGATATCGGAGAGTATATACGGTTCTATCCTTAGGGGAGTTAACCATTTAGCCGACTCCGGGGATTTGTATGAAAAGTTTAAGAAAGTGGACCCTTTAATAATCTATTGCCGTCCTCCTGCTGAGGAGGTGTTATCTTTTAAAGACGGGAGGAAACAAATGAACGGGGTTCAAAGTGAGGGTGAAGTTTTGCTGGAGGCATACGATAGTTTGATGGAAGATTATATGAAAGAAGGGTATAAAGTTATCCCTTATAATTACTTAATGGTTGAAAACTTTGATTTTATCTTCAGCGGAGTTTCACAATATTTAGGTATATAATTATAAATAAAAAGGAGAGGAGAAATATGATGGTAAACATTCATGACGTAGAGAAAAGTGATTTACCGGAAGGTGATAAGTTGGAGGCTATGTTTGATAGGCAGAGAGAGTTGATGGAAAAATACCATGAGATTGAGAAGAGTAACGGTCTTCTTCAAACAGAAGACATACCCGTCAACATTAATGACGCATTTGGACAGGCTCGTTTAAAGGACTTTGCTTGGAGAATCACGGAGGAATTGGGAGAAGCGATGGAAGCTATGGATAAACATTCAGAAATTCCTGAACATGCGAAGGAGGAAATAGCAGACGCACTACACTTTTTGATAGAATTTACTATACTGACGGGAGAAACCTCGAGGTTTATTTCATTCTGTACCCCTCGTCCCGAGACAGAAGATACGGTAGACAATTTAGATTATTTATTCAGTATATCCGCTATAAAGCATGAAGATTGTTTCGGGGTTTATTCTATAGGGGAGTGGGTTGCTTTGGTGGTAAGGTATTTATCTCAAGCCTGTAATTGCTTGAAGAATAAGCCTTGGAAGCAGTCTCATATGTTAACCGACGCTCAAGTATTCTACCAAAACTTGCTGAAAACCTGGGTAAGCTTCATAGCATTATGCTTGGCTTTGGAGATGGGCTCCGAAAAATTATTTGCCCTTTACTTTGGAAAGTCTGATGTGAATAAATTTAGACAAAGGTCTAACTACTAGGGGTGGTTGGTATGAACAATATCACACATGAGTGGATTAAATTTGTAGAAGAGATAACTGTTAACCACCCTGCTTCTGCTTATGCGCAAGAGCGAAAGTTTATGGAGGGGGTGAAGTTCTCTATACCGGGAGAGGTATGGAAACAAGGCTTGAGTCATAGTTTATATGATTTAGGTTACTCTAAAGAAGGGAGTAAGATGCAACAACTTACCCGGGACTATTATAATGAGGAGTCTATGAAAGAAGCGAAGCAAATTATACAAGGAAGGAAAAAACAGTCCGTAACTTCCATAGGTATATCTACTCTAGGAGCCAAAAAGAGAAATTCTCAAGGACATTGTATACGTTCTATAACAGTAAATTACTTTGAGGATAAAGTTACGCCAAACAAAAGTCCTAGGTTTACGGTAGATTTTTTGTATCGGTCTACTGAACTGCTTAGGAAGTTCGGCGCTGACTTAATATTCCTACACGATTATATTATACCAGACATACTTGAGAATAATCCATGGGGATATGAGGCTCCAGACGAAATAAGGTTTTACTTTTCATCATGCTTCTTCAGTGGATTATTCATCCCAGTATTTTACCAGTTCACAGACCCTGTGGAGTTTTTGAAGGACCTCCATAAACATTATGGAGATACAATATTCTATAGGAGGTGTATATTCCGGACCAAGAGTATGCTTGAACGAGACTTCTCCCATTATAAGTTCCGTAGTCGTAGGAATATGCAAGAGTTGTCTCAAAGGTTGTTTAAAGAAGGTAAGATTGGCAAGAAGTATTTGGAAAGACATTTAGCTGCTTTGGAGGTGAAAGAATGAGTCTAAGAGAAAGATTAGCAGATTTATGTCACAAACAGTGGTCAGGGTGGATGGAGTATCTATTTTCAAAATGTGATTACTATGAGATAGACGACGGAAGACTCACTGGAGACCTTGTGATACCCGAAAGTTTGGTAAAAAGATGGAAAAGACAAATGAATACTCTATATGAGGACTTAAGTGGTGAAGAAAAACAAAGCGAGAGAAGAGAAGCTGATAGGTTCATAGGTTTGCTTATAAATTTGTTGCTTGAGGAGGCAGGAGACAATGAGAATCTATAGAAATTTTAAAGAAGCACACAGTGAGATTGAAAGGGACTTGGCGGAAATGGGTATTCGGGTACACCCTCACAGCTACCAAGACAAAGTAATAAAGGATGACCCAGACTTTGAGACGTTGGAATTACAGAATTATATTTACACTGTAACCCAACCCGACCCCGCGGACCTAAACCCCGTCCAACCTTGGGCAGACGAGGAGTTTGAAGAAAGGATTTCTCAGTCTCCTATAAACCCCGGGGATGCTTGGAGACTTCGTAAGGATGTATGGGAAGATTTTATACAGTTGGATGGGAAGTTTGCATACACCTACGCTGAAAGGTTTGCACACCAGCTAAAACTATTAACAGAAGAAGCCTGGCGAAACCCTGATAGCCGACAGCTATTCTTGTCAATGTGGGACCCTAACAAAGACCCTTATTTTCTCGGAGGGGCAGCTCGAGTTCCTTGCACTTTAGGGTACCTATTCCAAGTAAGAGGAGGACAGCTTAATGTTACTTACTTAATGAGGTCTTGTGATTGGGTAACACATTTCCAGAACGATGTTTATCTGGCCCATAGACTCCAAAGATGGTTTGCCTCCCAGATTAGCGTTCCGGTAGGAAGCTTCACTCATTGGATGGCCAGTCTCCACGTATTTCAAAAAGATGTGAAGGGAGTGTTTTAATTGGGTGACAGGATAACCAGAGACGGTATGTATATGCAAATAGCAAAGACATTAGCTCAACGAGGAACTTGTAACCGAGCTTCTGTAGGAGCTGTTATAGTAAAAGGAGGAAGAATTATATCGACCGGATATGTGGGGGCCCCTTCGGGGTTTCCCCACTGTCTAGATATAGGTTGCAAAGAAGAAGACGGGGGGTGTACAAGAACCGTTCATGCTGAGGCGAACGCTATAGCTTTTGCCGCTAAAGAAGGTATATCTGTTAAAGACGGAACTCTGTATACCGCTTTGTCTCCTTGTCTTAACTGTGCTCGGCTTATTATTAATGCTGGAATTACGTCTGTTATATTCAAAGAAGAGTATAGAGATCTTGAAGGAATTAGAGAGTTAGTAAGAGCAGGAATAGAAATATTGAAATGCGATACTGCTGGTAGGTTGGTTTACTTTCTACCCCCCTTTCCTGGTTACGAAGGAAAGTGTATAGTTTGCGAAAGTCCTACAGAAATCGGAAGGGTTGAAGACATTATTTGGAAAGAATGTAGCAATAGAAGATGTAGGAGAACGCAACCCCACGAATAGGAGGGAATACGATGGACGATATTAGAAACAAGAATTGCACTTCTTGTGGATTATATAGGTCCGCACAGGCTGTATGTTTAATGGGTAGGGGTCCTGTTCCTGCTAAGGTTATGATAGTGGGGGAAGCTCCAGGATTTAGGGAGGACGATATAGGAAAACCTTTTGCTGGAGATGCCGGAAAAGTTCTAGATAAATTACTAGGAGAAGCGGGTTTAAAAAGAGAAGATTGTTATATTACTAATTCTTGTAAATGTCGTCCTCCTGATAACCGAACTCCCAAAGCCGGAGAGATAAAAGCTTGTAAACCTTATTTAATGGAAGAGATAAAAAGAGTCAAACCAAAATTCGTCTTATTACTAGGGGCTACTGCTTTGAAAGCGGCTCTTAACAAGGCTAAGATAACAGAAAATCACGGGAAAGTATTTAAGCATATGGGGAAATATTATATGCCTACTTTCCACCCAGCAGCAGCTTTGAGAGATGCAAGTAAAACAGACCTTATCAGAGGAGACATGAAGAGTTTTGCTAATTTGGTAAAGAAAGGGAAACCAAGGGCTAAACACAAAAGCAATTACCGGGTTATAAAAACTTTGGAAAATTTTAACGAATGTGTGGAGTTTTTAGAGAAACAGAAAGTAATTGCTTTTGACTTGGAAACTTCACAACTCAATAGAAAAGGAGGAGAAGGTTCTTATATTAATTGTTTGGGATTAGGAAATGAAAAGAGGCAGTATATATTACCTTTGGAGCATGAAGATAGTCCTTGGGTGAGTTCCCCTCTTATACAACAAGAAATGGTAACTATACTAACAGAAGTAACGGCTGGGAAAAGGATAATAGCTCATAACGGAAAGTTTGACAATCTATGGTTAAGAGAGATGTATGGAGTAAGGTTTAAGTTAACTTTCGATACTATGTTAGCTGCTCATGCTCTTGACGAAAATACTCCTAACGGATTGAAATACTTAGCTAGAGTTAAATTAGGGGTTCCGGATTGGGATGTTTCTGAAAGTATAAAACAAGGAAAAGGGATGTCTCCTAAAAAGCTTTACGAGTATAATGCTTTGGACGTATATTATACTACTAAACTTTATTACCTATTTAGAGAACAACTCAAAGAAGATAAGGCTGTTCTTAAAGTATTCAAGTATATATACATGGGAGCTTCTGATTTATATGAAGATGCAGAATACGAAGGGATATACATTGACACTGATAAATTACAGGACGTAGAGAGGGATTTAAGAAAGAAGAAGAACAAGGTAGAGAAGAAACTTAATAAGCTAGCAGGAGAAGGAGTAAATTGGAACTCAACGCAGCAGGTATCTAAGATACTGTTTAACAAGTGGAAGCTTAAACCTATAGAGATTACTGACGCAGGAGCTTATTCTACAGCGGAAGGAGTATTAAAACAACTGAGAAGTAAACACGAAGGTGTGGAGCTTTTACTAGAATATAGAAAGTATGCAAAACTTCTATCCTCGTTCGTAGACGGATGGAAGAACCGGATGTACCAAGGAAGAATATACCCCAGCTTCAAAATACACGGAACTGTTACCGGGAGACCATCCTGTGTGGACCCTAATTTGCAGCAAGTTCCAAGAGAATCTACTATTAGGTCTTTGATTAACGCGCCTCATGGTTGGGTGTTTGCTGAAGCAGACCACAGTCAAGTAGAATTGAGAGTTACGGCGATGATGTCTGGAGATAGGGCTATGAAATTTATTTACCAGACAGGAGGAGACATACATACGGAAACAGCTAAGGTTGTAACCTCAAAGAATGAAGTGACTAAGGATGAGAGAAAGAAAGCTAAGGCTGTAAATTTTGGATTCATATACGGAATGGGAGCTCCGAAGTTCCAAGAGTATGCTAGAGATAAGTTTGAATTAAAGTTTTCCTTGGATGAATGTAAGGCTTATAGAAGAAGGTTCTTTGATAAGTATTATGACCTCCCTGAGTGGCACGATAAGCAAAGAAAAATTGCTAGAGCCTTCGGTCAAGTAAGAACCTACACAGGTAGGGTCAGAAGGCTTCCCGATGTAAATTCTCCCGAACAAGGGAAAAGGGCAGAAGCAGAGAGACAAGCTATTAATAGTCCAGTCCAGGGTTTTGCAGCAGAAGTAACTTTGATGGGGGCTATAGGAATAAGACAGAAATTTTCTTGGGACCATGTTAGAGTGGTAGGGACTGTTCACGATTCAATACTAATGTATATAAGAAGAGACATGGTTGAAGAATTGGCTCCTAAAATAGCTAAGGTTATGGAGAATCCGCCTCTATTTAAGAAGTTTAATTTAGACCTCCCAGTTCCTCTTAAGGCTGAAATAAGCGTAGGACCTTGGGGGTCTGGAGAAGAGGTAGTTTAACGGAATAAAGAATTTTGTATAATTAGAAATAGTTTACAAAATGAAAAACTAGTGGTATAATTAAATTATAAAAAATAAAAAATAAAAAGGAGGGTTGAAATTGAAAATCTCTAACGCCAGGATAAAAGCTTGGAGACAATGTAAATGTTTACATTATTATAGGTATATAATGAACCTTGAAAAACGAAGACCTCCTAAGCCTCTAATCATGGGTAAAATAATACACTCTTTAAAAGAGGCCATAATTGAGGGTATTCCTCTGAGAAAAGCCTTAGAGCCTTACAAAGAAGAGTACGGGAAAATGTTTATAGAGGAAAGAGAAGAGTACGGAGATATAATCAAAGATGCTTACGAGATAATGTTAAACTACAAGAGGTACTACTCAGAGGATAATCTTAAATACTTAGAGATTGATGGGAGCAAATCAGAACATAACTTTAAACTTTCTTTGACTCCGGAACTAGAAGTTGAAATAGTGGTAGATGCAATAGCCGAAGACGAAGAAGGTAGGAGGTGGTTAACAGAAACAAAGAGTTTCAAAAGGCTTCCCCAAGAAGAGGTTAGGCTTACTGATTTACAAACCACACTCTATTGGGAAATGTTAAGGAGGGAGGGAATGAGGTTAGACGGCGTAATGTGGGATTATATTAGAAGCAAACCCCCACAGATACCGGAAGAAACTAAGAAAGGGGAGTTGAGTAGAAGAAAAATCGACACTTTATATGAGGTTTATTTGGCAGAGATAGAGGAGAGAGGGCTAAATCCTGAGGACTACCAAGAAATTTTAGAAGACCTAAAGGGGAGAGAGGATACCTTCTTCAGGAGAATATATTTACCTCCTTCAGAACGCTTGGTTGGCCCATTAATTAAGGATTTCATCGAATCTGGATATGAGATATACTACTTAGGAGACAGCAAAATAAGAACCCCTAGTTGGAATTGCCCTCGTTGTGCTTTTTATCAACTATGCCAAGCAGAGCTTCAAGACTTAGACGTAGACTATATTCTTAAGAAGGAGTACAAAGAAAGGAGGGGTAAGAATGACAAAGAAAAGGAAGAAGAAGTTGGAGACCTCGAATAAAAGAAAAAATACTGATTACTCAGAAGTAGTTAAGAAAATGAAACCAGTAGACCAGTTCGAGTTTAACCTTAGCGCTTTACTTGTTGGAAGGTCGGGAACGGGAAAAACCACAGTTGCTTGTACTTTTCCTAAACCCATACTACTACTTGACTTCAAAGAAGAAGGCACAGACAGTGTGGTAAACTTAGGAGAAGATGTGATGAGAGTTCCCATAGAGAGTTGGGATGAAGTAGAACAACTCTACTGGTATCTAGTAAGCGGAGAGCATAAGTTTAAAACAGTAGTTTGGGATACTCTTACTCAAGCTCAGGACATTGCTTTAAGAAAAGTTTTAGAAGACAACAACAAGAGTTGGGGTTCCTTGATAACCAGGTCAGACTGGGGAACTTGCGCCGGGATGTTAAAGATGTGGTTCTTTAATTACCGGGACTTACCTTTACATTTCGTGATAACTGCTCAAGAGAGAGTTCACGATTCTGATGAAGGGGAAGACGAAGACCAGTTGGACCCGGAAGTAGGACCCAGGGTTATGCCTTCGGTAGCTTCCACTATTTGTCCGGGAGTTAAGATGGCTGGGTATACTTTTATAAAGGAGGTGACAGAGAGAAAAGACGGAAAACTAAAGAAGACTCCTCAGTTTTGTATGAGGGTAGGACCTCACCCTTATTACTATACTAAGATAAGGAGGCCTAAAGACCAAGGGTTTACTCCAGAATATTTGGTAGACCCCACATATGATAGTATAGTTAAAGTAATGAAGGGTGAGTGGAAAGAAGAAAGCAAGAAAAAGAGAAGTAGAAAGAAAAATCCTAAAAAGTAAGGAGTGGTTTAAAAATGGTAGCCAAGAAAAAAGGAAAGAAAGGTAAAAAGAAGGGTCGGGTTATCAACGTAGATTTTACCGGAGTCAAGTCCGGAGGCGGAGCATCCAAGGTTCCCGAAGGAGAATACTTGGTAAAAGTAGTAGAAGTGGAAGAAGGGACCAGTGAAAAGAGTGGTAAGAGTTACTTAAACTGGGTTTTGGAAATTACGGAGGGTAAGTATAAGGGTAAAAGGTTGTACCACATTACCTCTCTTCAACCTCAAGCCTTGTTTAACCTTCGCAACACCTTGGAGGCTTGTGGAATTGAAGTGCCGGAGTCTCCCCAGGACATTAACCTCGATGATTTGCCCGACTATGAGATGGGAGTAGAGGTTGAAATTGAGGAGTACGAAGGTAAGAAACGGAGCAAGGTTGTAGGAACCTTCCCGGCTGAGGAGTTGGATGAGGACTATGATGGAGATGATGACGAGGATGACGAGGATGAAGACGAAGATGAAGACGATGAAGATGAAGACGAGGATGAAGAAGACGAAGATGATGAGGATGAAGATGAGGAAGATTACGAAGAGATGAGCCTTAAGGAGCTTAAAGCTTTATGTAAAGAAAGAGGAATAAAAGTTCCTAAGAAGGCTAAGAAGGCAGACCTCATCGAGCTTCTCGAAGAGGAGGATGTCTAAATGTCAGAAACCAACCTTCAGAAAAGAACCATAAAGAAACTTAGGAAGCACGTCGGAGGTTGGTGGACAAAGGTACACGGGGGCCCTTTCCAAAGGAGGGGGCTCCCCGATATCTTCGGGTCAGTCAATGGTTTATTCATAGCTATAGAACTCAAGATGCCTGGCAACAAACCCACAGAATTACAGGAAGAAGCTATGAAAAAGATAAGAGAAGATGGAGGGGCTTTATGCTTCTGGTCCCAAGATTCTGATGAAGTTGTCCGTAAAGTAAAAGAATATGTAGAAGGGAGAGGGGAGAATGAAACAAAAAATAGTAAACGCAACAGGTCATGAGATTACCTTTGAAGATGATAGGGGGAGGGTAATTAAAGTACCCCCGACTAAATATATATTATCAGTAAAATCCGAGGAGGTGGTAGTAAGAAAGCAAAACGGTATTAGTCTTATAAGAAGAACCTTTTATCCTAAACAGGAAGCTATAGAACAACTAGAAGAGATAAAAAGGTTACATCCGGGTAAGCTAGTAGTTGGTAGTATCCTAGCTGCTCAAGCCTTCCCCGGAGAAGTATACTCTTTAGTTCCCGCTTTTGGGTTTGAAACAGCAGCTCCTATACACAGGAGAGCCGAAGCTAATAGGTTAGTAACTTTTGAATAGGGGGTGAAAACGGTGGCTAAGCAAGAACAAGGTAGACTATATTCCATCAACGAGGCTTCTGAGGAAATTGGGATGAGGCCCAACCAAATAATGTACGCTATAAAAATCCAGGTAATTAAACCTCGGAAGGTAGGTTGGATTTGGGCTTTGACGGAAGACGAAGTACAAACGTTGAAGGAATATAAAGCAGAAAAAGATAGAAGAAGCCGAATTCTTAACAAAAAGAAAAAGAAGTAAGGGCTTAGGGAGAGGAGGAACCGAACTATGAGTAGAGATAAAATACCTAAGGCCCTTATGGAAGTTTGGGGAAAGCAATGCAAAGATGGAGATTACGTTTTTCTTTCCTTTCGGGACCCTACTAAAAGTCCAGAAGAACCGGGAAGGTGGAGAGACGAACCTATACCATTCGGCGTAGATGTGGTTGATGAGATAAAGGACAGGCTGGATAAATATCCTCCAGAAAAATACGACGTTTACTTTTGTCCTTTACCTTTCACGGAACCCAAAAGGAGGAAAGAAAATGTAAGAGGTTCTAAGTTTCTATGGAGTGACATGGATGAGATACATCCTCACAAAATAGAAGTATCTCCGACTTTGTATTGGAAAAGTTCACACCAAAGATATCAAGGGCTTTGGGAATTAGATAGGTTTTTAAGAGCGGAGGAAGCAGCAGAGATAAATAAAGCTCTTACTTATAAAATAGGGGCTGACAAGGGAGGATGGGACTTAACACAAGTATTGAGGGTTCCAGGAACCTACAATCATAAGTATAAACAAAAGCCTACAGTAGGACCTTTTACTCGGATAAGAAAGAAACTTTTTAACTTAGACGAGTTAAAAGAAAACCTCTCTAAACAAGAAGAGAAGAAGGAGGAGTTAGAAGAAGGGGATGACCTGGACCCAGTAAAAATTCTAGCAAGGTATAAAAAGGTTATACCTAGAAACGTACTAAACAAACTCACAACTAAAAACGTAGAAGTAGGGAAAAGGTCAGACGTAATATGGTGGCTAGAACATAAACTTAGAGAGGCGGGACTAGGTCCTCGAGAAATATACGCGTTAATCAAATACTCCGCTTGGAATAAATATAAAGGTAGAGCCGACGAAGACGAGAGGCTTACTAAAGAACTAATTAAAATTTTGGATAAGGAACAGGAAGAGCCCGATAGTCCTTTAAAAGAACCAGACGAAGATACTATGCTGGAGGCGGGCTTAGGACTTAGGGTTGAAAGCTTCCAAGAGGTTATGAGTAATTTAAAAACCTTTCCCGGATGGTTGGTGGAAGGTTTTTGGATGAGAAGAAGCCACGGTATAGTGGCGGGGGAACCTAAATCTTTCAAAAGCGTACTCACTCTAGACTTAGCCGTAAGCGTAGCCTCAGGAGAATCATTCTTGGGGCAGTTTCCTGTACTAGAAAAAGGTCCTGTGATAATAGTACAGAATGAAAATGCTGATTGGATAATGAAGGATAGGCTGGAAAAGATAATTACCCACAAAGGGTTAGTGGGAAATGTTGAGTCTAGAAAGAATAATATTATACATGTTACTTTTCCTCCGATTTTACCCTTGCATTTTATTAACCAACAAGGGTTCTTGTTAAACGACGAGAAGCACCAAGAGATTTTGGAAAAATACATAGAAGAGGTTAGACCTTTACTAGTCATGTTTGACCCTCTATATTTAATGTTCGATGGCGATGTAAACTCAGCAAAGGACTTAAACCCTGTTCTCAATTGGATGTTACATCTGAAGAATGAATACAACACAGGAGTGATAGCTATTCACCACTGGAACAAGGGTTCAGGAAGAAAAGGAGTTCCAGCCAGGGGAGGACAAAGAATGTTAGGTTCTACCACACTTCATGGATGGGTAGAATCTGCTTGGTATGTAGGGGTAAAAGGGGAAGAAGAAGGACCAGAGACTGTGGAAGTAGAGAAAAGCGCGGGTAAACCTATAAGCATAGTTATGGACAGAGAGTTTAGAGCTGGAGGAACTAGGCCAAAAGTAGAGGCTTCTATAAGAATAGCAGAAGTCGGAGAACCAGAGTATAGTGTTACTGTTAAAAAGCATGTAGGCAAATCACATGCTAATGCTACTGAGACATTAAAATTCCATATAGTAAATATACTAGACTCTTACGAAGGTCCAGTATCTCTTAGGAAGTTGGCTGAAGATACTGGGTCAGGTAGAAGGGCTATAGGTAGGGCTTTAGATGCTTTGTCCGAGGAGGGGGTGATAAACAGAACGTCGGAGGGAGTACATCTGCTTAAGAAACCGGACTATATGGAAGCTACAGAAGAGGAAGAAGAATAGAAAGGGGGAATAGAAATGGCTCGTCCAAAACTAGACGAGGGGGAATTAAACAGAAGAGTAAACGCATTTCTAAGGCACCGAGAAAGGTCCTCTAGTGACAA
>SL_5KL_010_SEDDRAFT_10000829_pt1 | contig 19475 bp, 12 predicted proteins | sample SodLakKL_010_SED_FD_9118 | JGI IMG/M metagenome (IMG submission 9118)
ACTTAAGCCCGCACGTTATTTCCTGTGCACATGCTGGAATCCTGGTAAAGTGCGGGTTTTAGTCCGCCTGTGAGCAAGTTTTTGAGACCTTTTGCCAAAACCCCGGAGCAGGAAAGATATAGTATAGTGCCATAACAATTCCACAGCATACGTCGAAGAGCCTTTATTATTTACTTACCCTACTCATACAAAAAAGGAAAGGCCATGAAAAAAAACATCTTCGTTGTTGGACTGGATAATTTTAATCTAAACATGATCCGCTCGGTGAAAAACGTGGAAAACTATAACGTTATCGGTCTGCTGGACATACATGCCCTCATTGACAGCGGGCTTTACCGGTTGAGCGACATGCTGGAGCTGGCCGAAAAACAGCTGCATGAGTTCAGGGGCTCCATTGATGCCATTGTCGGATATACTGACTTTCCGGTGAGCACCATGGTGCCCATTCTCTGCCAGAGATTCAATGTGCCAGGCCCCTCCCTGGAAAGCGTCCTCAAATGCGAGCACAAATACTGGAGCCGCCTGGAGCAGAAAAAGGCCATCCCGGAGCATATTCCGGCCTTTACTGAGTTCGATCCCTTTGACGAGCAGGCCCCGAAGCAAATTCCTCTTGAATACCCCTTCTGGATCAAGCCCATAAAATCCACTGCTTCTCAGCTGGGTTTCCGCATCAACAGCCGCAAGGACTTTAAACGGGCCGTGGCAGTCATCCGGGAAAAAATAGGCTTGTTCAAGCCCTTTGACCACCTCCTGGATATGGTCAAGCTCCCACCTGAGGTGGTCAGGGTCAAGAGTTCGCATTGCGTTGCCGAACAGATCATTTCCGGGCACCAGTGCACCCTGGAGGGATACGTGCACAATAAAGAAGTACGAACCTACGGCATCATCGACTCCATCCGCGAGCCCAACCGGACCACCTTTGCCCGATATCAGTACCCTTCAAGGCTGCCCAGAAAAGTGCAGGATGAGATGACCAGGATCAGTCAGAGGGTCATGCACCAGGTGGGCCTGGATCACTCCGCCTTCAACCTGGAGTTCTTCTGGAATGAAAAAAAGGACAAAATCTGGTTCCTGGAGATCAATACCCGCATCCCCCAGTCCCACAGCGATCTCTTTGTCAAGGCGGACGGGGTATCCAACCATCAGGTCATGCTGGATGTGGCCCTGAACCGGGACCCTGCTTTTCCCAGGCGGCAGGGGAAATTCCGGGTGGCAGGCAAATTTTTCCTGAGGGAGTACCAGGACAAGCTCATTACCGGAATCCCCACCAGAGATGATCTTGAAGATCTAAGCAACAGGATCCCCGGAACCCTGGTGGATGTGCAGGGCAAAGTGGGCATGAAGCTTTCGGACATTCCGGAACAGGACAGTTACAGCTATGCCACGGCCTTTATCTACCTGGGAGCAGACAGCCAGAAGGAGCTGCTGGAAAAATTCAAGCAGTGCCGGGAAATGCTCAGGTTCCAGTTCCAGGATCTGACCATCCCGGCAGTCTCTCCGGAAAAGGCCATGGAACAGGTCCCGGAATCAGAACCCAGGGTGGCCATCCAGGTCCTGACTTCTCCCGTGGAGCTGCCTTTGGAGGAAGATATCCCCATGGCTGGCGGGGTGCAGGATATGACCAAACCGTGATGAATATTCACAAGAACCAGAAACTTTCCAGCAAAATACTTTAGGATACGCCTGCAAAAAGTCCAACAACAAGTTTTGGTTCAGCAAACTGTATCGCATAACCTTTTGATTTTTTCTGTACTCTGTCCTCCGTCATCTGCACCTGCAAAACTGACTTTTTGCAGGCGTATCCTATAGAAGGCCCCGCTCGCCCAGATTGCCGTAGCGGTGGTAGCTGTCACAGACAGCCTGCTCCTGGAGATACTGAAGCAGTTCGATGCGGCCCTCCATGAACACCGGCAGCCGGGAAATATAGAACCCTGTTTCCGCTGCTTTTTCATAAACCATCTGTGGCACCCGGCCCGGTGCAGCATAGCGGATTCGGTCAATTGTTGAAATCATGTCGCAAAGCTGTTCATCCATTTGCTCCGTGATCAATACGTCCCGGAAAAAATCCTTTCCGTGGTGACCCGCGATAAAGCGCGTCAAGACGTTTTCCAAGCCTTCCGGCAGACTGACCAGGGGCTTGCATCCGGTAATCAGACATGCGGCCGTGCGGGCCAGCAGCTCAAAAAGGCTGTCCTGCCCATGCACCCGGACAGCAATCCGGCCTTTGGGCAGGTAACGCAGGTAATTATCCTGTCCGCGCAGGTGAAAAAAGTCGTGCTCCCTGGAAAATTCCTTTTCCCAACAGTACAGGTAGCTTTTTACCGCGTACACGGTTCTGCGGATGTCCTGGGCAACAGAAGGATCAAACCGGTTCCAGTACAGATCGATATCCCACTGATTGACGATCCAAAGCAGATAAGAATCCGAATCAATGGACCCGCTCTGGGGATAGCGGTCTTCGGTAAAATTCATGAACTGGCATACGTAATTGGGGCTCCCCGCCTTGATCCCCGTACCCAGGGCGGATTTGCCCATTCCTCCGAACGGCTGGCGCAAAACAATGGCCCCGGTGGTCCCCTTGTTGATATACAGATTGCCGGCCCGGATCTTGGCCTTCCACTTTTCCTGCTCCCGGCTGTCCAGGCTTTCAATGGCCGAGGTCAGGCCGTACCCGGTCATGTTCACCAGCTCAATGGCATGGTCCAGGTCTTCCGCCTCCATGACGCCGATCACAGGGCCGAAAAACTCTGTCATATGAGTATAGCTGCCCGGATGGACCCCCCACTTGATGCCGGGTGACCAGATGTAGGGGTTGGTTTCTGAGGCTTTGGGCTGAAGCGCCCAGGATTCGCCTTCCTCCAGCTCAGTGAGCCCCCGGAGCAGATCACCCTCAGGCGGGGAAATGAGGGGGCCAATCTTGTTTTGAAACTCCCAGGCCCCGCCGACTTTGCAGCTTCGGGCTGCATCCACCAGCTGGCGGCGAAACAGTTCGTCTTCATAAACTTCCTTTTCCAGAATGACCAGGGACGTGGCGGAGCATTTCTGGCCGCTGTTGCTGAAGGCTGAATGAATGATGTTCTTGATGGCCTGGTCGCGATCGGACATGGCGGTGACTATGGTGGCGTTCTTGCCGCCGGTTTCAGCGGCAAGCTGCACGTCCGGCCTGTTCCTGAGAATCCGCATGCCCGTATCCGTGCCGCCGGTCAGGATTATATAATCCACGTCCGGATGCCCGATGAGAACGTCGCCTGCCGCGGCGCCTGAGCAGGGAATGAACTGCAGGACCCTTCTGGGTACCCCGCCGCGGTAAAAACACTGCACCAGTTCCCAGGCGGTAAGCACTGAGGAGGATGCCGGCTTGAACAGCACTGTGTTTCCAGCGGCCAGGGATGCCGCGATCCCGCCGCAGGGTATAGCTATGGGGAAATTCCAGGGGGTGATGACCAGCCCCACCCCTTTGGGCGAACATGAGACAGATTGCAGGCCTTCATAGATACGGGCGCTGTGGGGATAGAACTCGGTGAAATCTATGGCCTCGGACACTTCCGGGTCGCTTTCGGTAAACAGCTTGCCCCAGTCGGCCGCCGCCGCACCGATCAGGTCTCCCCGGGCACGCCTGAGTTCGTGGCATACCCTGTCGAGGATCCTGTAGCGCTCATCCAAAGTCTTGCTTCTCCATCCGTCCGGGTCGGCTTTGGCCACGGAAACGGCCCTATGCAAAGTTTCGTTGTCCGCCACGGTATATACGGCGGTGACTATAGGCCTGTCCTGCGACTGGTTGTAACGGGACACGTCGATAACTTCCCGGGTATCGCCAGATTCGTAAATTTCTTTTCCGTCCACCACCACCGGTATCTGTATGGGCACATCATCCGGGCTTTTCATCCATTTGTCCCGGATGGCTTCCGCCCACTGCCGGTTGGCGCTCAAAGACCAGTCCGTGTCCGGTTCATTGGTAAATCGTCCAGAATAATACGTTCCCATGGTTTCGGAAAAAACTTCCCGGTTTCTGTCCTGCGTCCGTCGGGGTAAGTCCGGAAGCTTATCCGGTCCACCGTGAATACGGCGGCAGGAAACCAGGAATTGTTCCTGCAGAAACCGCCACGAATCGGAGTCGGTTTCCAGATCAGGGGCATAGCGCAGAAAATTCTCCGGCGCGGTATTTTCATCCAGCCGCCGGATAAGATAAGCCACACCGTTGATGAACTGCTCTTTTGTGGCCACAGGCGCATACAACAGGATGTCTTTTACGCTTTCCTGGAGGGCCCGGCGCACATGGTCGGCCATGCCCTCAAGCATCTCAAACCAGAACCAGTCGGTAACTTTCAGGGCGTGGCCCAGCTCTTGGGCATAAGCCAGCTCAAACAGGTTGTGGGAGGCAACCCCCAGGTGGACGGCCCGGATGTTTTCGGGCTGCATGCCGAAAATAAGCATGCGCTTAAAATTGGCATCCACGTCCAACTTGTTGTCATACGTCGCCAGAGACCAGTTAAAAAGGGATGATTCCACCTTTTCCATTTCCAGGTTGGCTCCCTTGACAATGCGCAGCTTGACCGGAGATCCGCCGGACTCCACCCTGCTTTTGGCCCATCTGGTCAACTGCTGCTGTCTGGGATACGCATCTGGAAGGTAGGCCTGAAGCACCAGACCGGCGGAATAATCCCGAAATTCCTCCTGGTTCAGGGTACGGACAAAGGATTCATAAGTAATGTCCATATCCCTGTACTCCTCCATGTCCAGGTTGACCACCTTGGGAACCTTTTCCCCGTTTTGCCGGGTAAAATAATTCTTTTTGGCCACGCGGAAGAGCTCCGAGAGGCGGTCCGCCAGGAGGCCCACCGTATGTTCGAAGGCAAGCGAGGATATCTGGGAATACAGGGTGGAAACCTTAACCGAGATATATTCCACGTCCGGGTCCTGCATGTCCTCAATATAGGTCTTCAGCCGGCGGCGGGCTTCTTCTTCTCCCAGTACGGCTTCTCCCAGGTGGTTAATGTTCATCCGGACGCCCTGGGTCTTTCGTTTGGCCAGGTGCTGGTGAAGGGGCTTTTTTTCCCCGGGAATTATGGCCCGGGAAGAAGAACTGCGCATCTTTTCCACCAGCCGCGGCACGGAAAACTGCGGAAAATGCCGCCCCATCCCCAAAAACATCTGGATCAGAAGCCGCTCCACCCGGGAAAAAAAATCAGGCACCCCATATAGGGAAAGCAGATGATTCACCTGGTCCGCCACCCGCTGATAGTCATGAGAGCGAAAGCACTGATCAATGAGACGGGTCAGGACCACCCGGTCCATGGGATGGCCCAGCAAACGCTGCATCTGGTCCTGGATTGCTTTTTCCTCCGCACTCAGCAGTTCATTGGCGCGATCCTGCCAGCTGGCGGCAAGGCGCAAGGCACCAGCTTCGATCAATTTAAAGTCCGGGGTACTCATAAAAGACTCCAAATGCCAAACGGATTATTGAGTGAAAATCAAGCTGAGTTTAGGTGAAAGCAGCAACTTCCCATTGCTTCCAGGGCTCCTCCTGCTGGCAGTCCTACTGCCACGCACCAGGCGGTCCGAACATGGCCACCCGCTCCGCTTCTCCCTCACGGACCAGGCCACGGAACATTCCTCTGGTGGTAAAGATGACTGCGGAACGGCCCGCATTATCCACAGCTATTATTCCGCCTTTTCCACCGAGCGTCCGGATGTTCTCCAGGACTGCCGAGGCAGCAGCTTTCAGGGAAAATCCCCCGAATTCCACCAGGGCGGCGATTCGCTTGGACGCTGCCCGGCGCAGAAAAAACTCTCCTTCGCCTGTGCAGCTCACGGCGCAGGCAGCGTTGTCCGCGTAGATCCCTGCCCCGATAACCGGCGAATCCCCCACACGGCCATGCTGCTTGCAGGGGATGCCCCCGGTGGACGAGGCTGCTGCCAGATTCCCCGCCATGTCGAGACAGACCGCCCCTACCGTGCCGAACCGTTCCCCGGCCTGCTTTCTGACGGCAAGGTACTCTTCCCTGCGCCTGGAGGTTTCAAAATACTCGGGATCAGCCCTTTCCAGACCGTGGATACGGGCAAAACGCTCGGCGCCCGTGCCCATGAGCAGGACATGGGGAGATTTGGTCAACACCAGGGCTGCGGCCTGCACCGGATTTCTGATGCCGGTTACGCCGGCCACAGCCCCGGCGGCAAGGTCCTTGCCACTCATGACCGAGGCATCCATCTCTATTGTCCCCTCGTGAGTGAATACTGATCCGCGCCCGGCGTTGAACAGGGGGCAGTCTTCCAGGACTTGGACTGCAGCACAGACCGCATCCAGCCCGTGGCCGCCTCCTTCCAGAACCCTACGCCCTGCTGCAAGGCTTTTGCGCAGATACTCCAGGTGTTCATGCTCAGCTTCAGCGCTGTAGTGCTTCGGAATAATGCCTTCACAACCGGCATGAATTACAAGGGTGAATTTTGCGGCCATTAACAAGTCCTGTCCTCTGCCTGGCCAGAGGTTTTCATGCTTTGATCCACCCAGCCTCGAAGCCTGAGAGGTCTATCAGACTGGAAAAAAATCCATGGAACAAGGCCATGTTACGGTTGCGGCAGGGTTACACATGATCCCTGGGGATCTCGCACAGCCAGTTGCGGGAGAACACCCTTTCATCCCCGTGGTAGGCGTCCAGCTCCGCATGCACCCGGAAATGGGCCTGGGAACAGGTAAGCACGGTCCTGGTCACTGTCTCAACTGACCATCCCCCGCGCTGGAAGCGCCTGAACCACAGGGTTTCCCCGCGCACGGACAAAAAGTCATCGTCCTGAAAAGAATACCATTCAGTAGCCCGGCTGGTCACGGTCCAGTCTATGTCATCAAAACTAAAAGTGCCTTCATCAATAATCACTTCCAGAGTGGATTCCTCCTCTGCCAGATCCCGGATGACCCGCCACCTGTGACGTTTGGGCTGAAACTGGCTGACTTTAACTGCCGGGGCTCCTTCAGGCCCTGGAAATGGGCGCAGACTTTCATCAGCATGACGGTTTCCGCGCACAGGCAGCTCCAGTCGGCTGGAACCAGTGAGCACTGTAAGGCGCACCGGCCGTGGCGGCGGCCAGGCCAGGGGCCAGTAGGAGGTGGAGATGGAAATGCGCAGGCGGTTCCCGGCCGGGAAGTGCTGGGCGATATCGTTCAACTGGATGCGTACCCTGTAGATTCTGCCCGGTTCCATGGGCTCGGGCGATTCATGGCTGCCCCGGTGACAAAGGTTGAGCAGGCCGTAGGTAACCCGGGTGGCCTTATCGTCCTGGGCCACATCCGAAAGCCGCACCGCAATCATGGCCACTGGCTCGCTGGAGGACAGTTCCAGCTCCAGCACTGGCGCACCCAGGATCTCCAGGGGGTTTTCCAGGGGGCCGGTTTCAAAAATCAGGGCCCCGCCGTCCTCTTCGCGCTGGTCATGGGGCAGATCAGGAGGCGCTGCATACGAACACCATTTCCCGGCAAAAAGGCCTACGCTCAGAGGCGACTGGATGGTCATGGGCACTGCCTGTTCAGGACTCCCCTCCAGAAGCAGATGTCCCGGATGCAGATGAAAGCTCTGGTTTTCAATATTGTCCGAAGGCCATGCAGATTCTGCAACCCAGCGGCCCGGGCGCTTTTTGTACAGGGGACTGGGAGGGACGCTGTCCTGCATCCAGACCCGGAGCATAGGTTCCTGCATGAGCCCGGTCTCTTTTCCCTTGAGCCAGGTGTCCCACCAGAGCAGGGCTTCCTGCAGAAATCCCATGGCTGGCCCGGGCACTCCGAAGTGTGGATACTTGTGGCTCCAGGGACCGATAAGACCCTTGCGCGGCACGCTCAAACCGCTTAGGAGCCTGAACACTGCGTTGGTGTATCCGTCGGCCCATCCGCTCACAGCCAGGACCGGACACTTGATGCGGGAAAAATCCTCGCAGACCGAGCCGTGTTTCCAGAAGTCATCCCTGCGCTGGTGCCTGAGCCAGTTTTCCAGCCACAGTCCGCTGCCTTCCAGGCGCTCAAGCCACATCTCTTTCCACTTTTCCCCCACCAGGTCCGGATCAGGCGGACAGGCATTGTAGGCGAACATGGTCGAGGCCCAGGAAAGATTGTCTCCCAGAAGGCAGCCACCCATATAGTGTACATCGTCGGCATAGCGGTCATCTGTTGAGCACACGGTGATTACGGCCTTGAGCCGGGGCGGCTGAAGTGCGGCTATCTGCAGGGAGTTGAACCCGCCCCAGGAAATGCCCATCATCCCGATAGAGCCGTCGCACCAGGGCTGAGCAGCCATCCATTCCAGCACCTCCAGCCCATCATCCAGTTCCTGCTGCAGGTATTCGTCCCTGAGCACTCCTTCTGATTCACCTGATCCGCGCAGATCCACCCTCAGGCAGGCATAGCCGTATCCGGCCAGATAACCCTGGGTTATGGAATCGCTGACAGCTTCAAAATCCCGCTTGCGGTAGGGAATATACTCCAGGATGGCCGGCACAGGCTTTCTTTCAGCGGACTCAGGGATCCAGGCCTTGGCTGCCAGGCGGGTTCCGTCGGATAAGGGTATCCACACATGCTCCAGAACTCTGACCCTTTCAGGGAAGGTGGTAACTGTTTTCATGAATCACCAGCCGCAGCAGGTTCATATCATTTACAGGCCATTGAAATACTTGCATTCAACAAAAGTTTCTTGTCCATAATTGTACCTGATTTTCTTTACTGCCGGACACGCAATAAAGCAAGACAATTCTGATTTCCGGGCATGCCTTAACCTTTTTCCTGTTGTAATTTCTGCTCAATGCTAATAAAAAACACTTTACCGGCACCTTGCCTGCGCCGCAGTTCCGGATGGATCAGAACCAGAATCCACATTCATGATCTGCATTACTTGTCATGCTCGCCCAGGGAACATTATGGACAATATTTTAAATTTTGACGCCTATGATCCAGGCCCGTTCTTCGACGAGATGTTCGAGGCCCCAGGAAAGCCGCGTCCTGGTACCAGGCTTCTCATGGAAAAAATAAACTCCCTTTCTTCCCTGGAGATTCAGGCCAGACAGGCCGCTGCTGAGAAGGCCTTTTTTGACCTGGGAATAACTTTTGCAGTTTACGGTGATGAACAGGGCACGGAAAAAATCTTTCCCTTTGATATCGTGCCCAGGGTGATCGGGAACACCGAATGGGAAAGACTGGAAAAAGGTCTGAAGCAGAGAATCTGTGCCCTGAACCTGTTCATCAATGATGTGTACAGCCGGCAGCATATTGTCAGGGACAAGATCGTCCCTCGTGACATGATTGAAACCTCGGCCGGATATTTTCCAGAATGCCGGGATTTGAATCCCCCCGGGGGGATATGGTGTCATATTACCGGCACTGACCTGGTGCGCGATGCGCGCGGCGATTTTTATGTCCTCGAGGACAACATGCGCTCCCCCTCCGGAGTTTCATACGTCCTGGCCAACCGCCAGGTGCTCAAGAGGACTTTCCCCTTTGTCTTCAGCGCTTCCAGGGTCAGGCCGGTGGACAACTACCCCTCCCTGCTTCTGGATATGCTCCACTCCATTGCTCCCTCCAGTCAGACAGCCCCGAACCTGGTCCTGCTCACCCCTGGAGTGTTCAATTCTGCTTATTTTGAACACTCTTTTCTGGCCCAGCAGACGGGAATGACCCTGGTGGAGGGCGCAGATCTGGTGGTCCATGAAGGATACGTATACATGCGCACTACCAGAGGGCTGATCCGGGTGGACGTTATTTACCGCCGTATCGGGGAGGATTTTCTTGACCCCCTGGTCTTCCGCAGGGATTCCCTTCTGGGGGTGCCGGGCATAATGGATGTCTACCGCCGGGGAAAGGTGGCCCTGGCCAATGCCCCCGGGACTGGCGTGGCAGATGACAAGGCCATTTATGCCTATGTACCGGAAATCATCAGGTATTATCTGGATGAAGACCCCATTATCCCCAGCATTACCACATTTCTCTGCCGTGAACCGTCGCACCTGGATCATGTGCTGGCCAACCTGGACAGCCTTGTGGTCAAGGCGGCCCACGAGTCAGGAGGATACGGCATGCTTGTGGGGCCTGCCTCCACCAGGGACCAGCAGCATGAATTCGCTGCCAGGATCAGGGCCAATCCCCGCAACTATATCGCCCAGCCTGCAGTTTCCCTGTCCAGGTGCCCGGTCATAGTCGATGACCACTTTGAAGGCAGACACGTGGACTTCAGACCCTACATTCTTTACGGCCAGGACATCCAGGTTGTCCCCGGCGGACTGACAAGGGTGGCCCTGAAAAAAGGCTCTCTCGTGGTCAATTCCTCCCAGGGCGGGGGAAGCAAGGACACCTGGGTGCTTGGCGGATAAGAACGGGAGCTGACCATGCTTAGCCGAAATGCTGAATCTCTTTACTGGATGAGCAGATACCTGGAGCGCACCGGAAACATCGCCAGGTTCCTGGATGTCAACTGGCACCTGACCCTGGATGTGCCCGGAGAGTACGGCGAACAATGGAAACCGCTGGTGATCACCACCGGAGACCACGAGGATTTCGAATCAAGGTATAAGAAGGAAAGCAAGGAAAATGTCATCTATTTTCTGACCGCTGACCCCCAAAACCCCAACTCCATTCTCTCCTGTCTCAGGGCTGCCAGGCAGAATGCGGTCACCATCCGGGACATTATCCCCACGGAGATGTGGGAGGCGGTCAATGTCTTCTATCATTACGTACAGAATGCCTGCAGGCGTCCTCAAACAATCCTTGACGACCCCAATGCCTTCTGTGCCGAGGTCAAGTGGCGCAACCTGACCATTGGAGGAATAGCCTGGGACATTATGGCCCATGATGAGCCATGGAGCTTTTTACGCCTGGGCGGGCTCGTGGAAAGGGCGGACAAGACTTCACGCATCCTGGACGTCAAATACTTCCTGCTTCTGCCCAGTCTGGACCATGTGGGCTCTGCCCTGGACTATGTCCAGTGGGCGGCCCTGTTAAAGGCGGTGGGCGGATTTCAGGCCTTCAGACATGCATACGGAAGGATTATACCCGAAAAAGTGTTGAGTTCCTTATCCTGGATCACGAGTTTCCCCGTTCCATTCTGTACTGTTTGACCGCGGCCCAGCAATGTCTGCACGAGATCACCGGCACCCGCATAGGGTACTTCTCCAATCCGGCCGAGCTGCAGCTGGGCCAGATATGCTCCGGACTTTCCTATCACACCGTTGCGGAAATATTCCGGCAGGGCCTCCATGAATTTACGGACAATCTCCAGATACGCCTGAACATTCTGGACAGAGCCATCTGCGAGACATTTTTCTCTCTTTTGCCGGCCATTGAACAGAACCAGGAACAATGAGACTTTTGCACCTGTTTATCATCATAACATCACCCGGACCAGAGAGCCATATTTCTCTGCTGTAGTGAATAGATACATACTTTTTTGAACACTTCAGCTTTTTTTGTCTTGATACTCTTAACAGATGCACCTGCAAAAAGTCGGGTAATGGATAATTCAGGAATCAATAATCTACATAACTATTTGTTTTTACTGACCTCTGACGTCTGTGACTGCAAAAATGACTTTTTACAGTCACATCTTAACAGGCCCATGGGTGTCAATCAACGGAGAACAATATGACCTTCTGTCTGGGCATAACCGTGCAGGACGGTCTCGTAGGCATTGCCGACACCAGGATAATGTCCGGAAACGAGCTCACCACCGCCCCAAAGATCAACTGCTACAATTTCGAAAACAGTTATGGCGCGTTCTTTATCATGACCTCTGGCCTGCGTTCAGTCAGGGACAAGGTCATGACCTATTTTGACGAAGAATTAAGCATCATGGAGGAACCCTTCGACAGGGTGTACAAAGCGGTCAACGCCCTCACCAGGCAGATCAGGCTGGTGGCCGGAGAAGACAGGACCTACCTGGAACAGAGCGGGCTGCATTTCAACATGCATATGCTGGTGGGAGGACAGCTTAAAAACGACACTGAACACCAGCTTTTTCTGGTTTATCCTGAAGGAAACTGGGTGATCATCACCCAGGGAACACCTTTTCATATCATCGGCGAAGGAGGCTACGGCAAGCCGGTACTGGACCGGACCCTCAAGTACACGGACAAGCTGGCCTTCGCTCTCAAGGTGGGCTGCCTGGCCTTTGATTCCACCAGGATAAGCGCTTCTGACGTGGACTTTCCAGTGGATGTGGTTCTTTACTATAAAGACAGCAACAAGCTGGTGGAGCATCGCTTTGAAAAGGAAGACCTGAGGGAAATATCGGCCTGGTGGCAGGAAAGGCTGCGCTCTCTGGTGCATGAACTGCCATCGGAGTGGATCGAAAACATAGCAGCCAAGCTGACCAGGGTTCAGAAAAAGGCCCGTGCCCAGAAAAAGACGGCAGGCGGTAAAGGGGATTGATCTACTCAGTTGCTCATACAACCGTATACAGTTATTCCAGGGCGGTCTTTCTGGAACCGCATTACCTGCGCTTCTACCCCCGCTCTGATCCCGCCCAGAAGGTCATCAGCCATGAACTCTGGATCAAGCCTGAACCGGCCGGTACTTCCAGGGGAATCGACATCTGGGGAAACTCCCTTGCCCTGGCATGGTTTGAGGGCCTGCATTCAGGGCTTGAAATCAGCAGCACATGCAGTGTGGAGACCCTGCGCATCAACCCGTTTGATTATTTTCTGCCCGCAGAAAGTCTTGCGCTGCCGGTCCAACTTGCTCCCGGTGAACAGATTGACCTGAAATCCAGCCTGACCCGCAGTCATCTCCCGGGTAACAAAACAGAAGACCCTGTACAGGATCTGACCCGCAGACTGCTTGAGGAAGCCCGCGGATCCAGCACTGCTTTCCTGCAGCATCTGAACTCGTGGATATTTGAAAACCTGAAGCTGGTAGAGCGTCCCGAACCGGGAATAATCCCGCCGGACGTCCTTCTGGAGCGCAGATGCGGGTCCTGCAGGGACCTGGCCGGGCTTTTCATAGAGACCTGCCGGGAGACAGGTATACCTGCCAGGTTTGTCAGCGGCTATCAGGAGGGAGATCCGGATCTGCATGACGCTGAACTGCACGCCTGGGCGGAGATATATCTTCCCGGCCCCGGCTGGAGAGGGTTTGATCCATCCCATGGCCTGGCTGTGGCTGATCGTCATATTGCTCTGGCCGCAGCCCCATGCCGGGAAAACACCATGCCCGTCTCAGGCTCGTTTCGCGGTACCGGTGCTCTCTCATCCATCACGCACATTGTCCGGATGCAGACGGGCAAGTAGACGGCAGGGGCCGCTCTGACTTTTTGACAGCCTGGCACTGTCAACTCCGGATATAAAACAGGACGGCCTGAATCTTCTTGGAGGGAAACATGACGCTTATCACCTGGATGGGCATACTTGTCTGCATTTCCCAGTCCGCCATGCTCTCGGGGCTCAACCTGGCCTGCTTTACCGTCAGCAAGCTCCAGCTGGAAATGGAGGCCTCCAAAAACAATGTGCATGCCAGAAAAATCCTTGACCTCAGGCAGGATTCCAATTTCCTGCTGGTGACCATTCTCTGGTGCAACGTGGGGGTTAATGTCCTCCTGGCCCTGCTGTCCGGTTCGGTCCTGGCCGGGGTCCTGGCCTTTGTTTTTTCCACGGTGATAATTACCATATTCGGTGAAATCATCCCCCAGGCCTATTTCTCCCGCAACGCCCTGAAAATGGGGGCCTTTTTTTCGCCGCTGCTGCGCATTTATCAGTTCATTCTCTACCCTGTGGCCAGACCCACGGCCCTCATCCTGGACCGCTGGCTGGGACCGGAAGGCATTGTCTACTTCAAGGAGCACGATCTGCGGGAACTCATCAAGATGCACATGCAGTCATCCAAAAGCGATATTGACAGGGTCGAGGGCATGGGCAGCCTGAACTTCCTGGCCCTGGACGACCTGCCCGTGGCGGCCGAAGGTGAGGTGGTGGATCCCGGAAGCATAATCAGGCTTGAATTCGAGAACAACAGGCCCAGGTTCCCCCAGATATCGGCCTCGGTGCATGACAAATTCCTGCAGGCGGTCAACAGGTCAGGGAAAAAATGGATAGTCCTGGTGGATCAGGATGATCAGCCCAGAATCGTTCTGGAGTCGGATGTATTTATCAGGGAAGCTTTGTTCAGGCCGGAATCATTCAATCCATACGCCCACTGCCACAGGCCAGTCATTGTCCGCGACGGCCTCACCAGCCTTGGGAAAATCATCCCCCGCCTCAAGGTCCAGCGTGAGCGTTCCGATGATGATGTTATTGACGAGGACATTATCCTGTACTGGGGAGATGAAAGGCATGTGATCACAGGTTCAGACATTCTGGGCAGGCTCCTGCGGGGAATTGTAAGCACACAGCCGGCCGGGGCCGGCTAAAATATCCTGACCAGGAAATTAGTGCTGCCCTGCAGCCCGCTGTAGAAGAGCACCTATATCCAGTGGGGGGGGCTTGTCCGGATCACGCACCAGGGTGAGACAGCCGCCTAGACATTTATCCACGCATACCCCGCAGCCCATGCACCTGTCCCTGGATACCAAAGGCCCCTTTTCAGTCATGGATATCGCCCCGAACCCGCATAGGCCTGCACACTCTCCGCACCGGAGGCACTCCTCAGGATCCGCCCGGGATGTGAATCCGGAAGACGCCAGCATGGGCACCCCGTTTCTGTGTGCCTGCATGGCTCCGCAGCAGCAGGAGCAGCAGTTGCATATCGCATAGAACCTGCCCAGCATGGCCTCCTTGAAAAAGGCGTGCTGCACGTGTCCTCTTCCATGTTCAGCCTCCAGGATGGAGCAGGCCTCATCAACGTTGATTCTGCGGGATCTTCGGGGATGATGTTCAAGGATGAAGGCTGCAAAAGGATCCCCGATGATCAGGCAGACATCCAGGGGCTTACAGGGACTGACACTGGTAACGCGGCACGGGCAATCCAGAACTGCAATGTGTCCGGGATTATTAAGAATTATCTGCCTGGCCCTGTCGTAGGGAATGATCTGTTCCAGGTCTCCCAGATCCACGCTTCTGTCGACCCTGATGATTTTTTTGGCCTCCTGCAGGGGCAGGGCCTTGCCGTGATAACCCCGGGCAAAGATTTCCCCGGCCCGGGATTTTTGCCTGCCTGAAGAAGCAGCAGGACTTTTTTTCCGCCCCTTTGAGAGACTTCTGAAAAACCTGGCCACCGGGTGCCTTCCGGTAGCCATGCCGATGTACAGGTACGGCCACCTGGCATATATATAGCCATGCATCCGGGAGAAAAGGGAATGACCGGAACTGCCTGTGTTCTCGGCAAAAAAGGCCCGGGTGGACGGCCTTACCAGCCTCTGGAACAGATTCAGCTTCATCTCGTGACCATGCTGCAGTGAACCTGGAGACAAGGGGGCTTCAGAGCCGGTAAATGCATGGCCCTACACCGGCCTTATGCTCATGACGGGTATACTGGAAGACTTGATCACCTTTTCAGCCACTGATCCGAACAGGATCCTGTCCACTCCCTTGCGGCCGTGGGTGCCCATGACGATCAGGTCCATGTTCTCTTTTCCTGCAAAGTTCAGTATCTCCTCATCTGCATAGCCTCTTGCTATCTTTCCCATGACATTTTCCATGCTGAAGTTGTCCCGGATAAAGGCCTCCATTTTCTTTTCCGCCTCGGCCGCCACGTCCTCCACAAAACTCTGGGCCGAAGGCAGGGGGACGTCAAAAAATGCATGCTGGTCCAGGCTGGGAGCGACATAGATCACATGAACACCGGCGTTCAGGGCTTTGGCCAGGGTCTGGGCATAAGAGGCCACCCTTGGGCTCATGTCTGAAAAATCCACCGCGCACAGAATGTTTTTGATCTCGGCCATAAATGCCTCCTTTGTAAAATAATCATACAGATGGATTACGGGCCTGACAAAGCCTTTTTTTCTGTATCCCAGGCAGGAAAGCCGCGCTCATGTTAGTTACAGATTTACCATGCGCATCACAGCCCCCTGTCTCCTGGTCCTGTTAGGTCCCGTCTATGAAAAGTTTTCTGCGCATGGACCTGGAAGTTTTCATACAAACCTTGTTCCGGGTTTTTATTCACATACACTGAAAGTTGATTCCAAAGCAACTTATGTCCGTTCTCAAGATCTGCCATCCTCCATATGCCCGGAAACCAGCGAATTGAGCGGTCATCTCGGGGAATTGCCATGACTCAATATTTTTGATCTGCGGACCTTGGTTATACTTATTTGGCTTCTCGACGCAACGTGTGGATTTTATATGCAGTTAAAAATAAAAAGCCTTATCCAGAATGCCTTAACAATTCCACAGCATACGTCGAAGAGCCTACTAATTTTAGGGAGGATGGAAGAAAAAAGGATAGCTTGGTGGGAATGGAAACCCGCCTATGGGAAATACAAAACCTAAATTCATTTTCTGGGCATCAGCCCGGCCTGTTCTTTTTAAACTTGGGGCTCTAGCTGCTGGATTAAACCAGACAGGCAAGAGCTGCAGGGAGACCGTTTAAGCTCTGCCGGGTGAGCAGCAGAGCTTAAACCTATGCCCATCATGCTACATGCTCTTTGATTTCCGAGTGGTTACCAGCAAAAATCCTTTGGGCTGAATTCTTCTTCCTGTCCGCAAGCTCTTGGATGTCCTGCATTAACTGGGAACTGTCCTGGATCCTGGCCACATTCACCATATCCTTTCTTGCAGCTCCCATAAATGCGTCCCAGCCCACTGGAGTCCGGATGAGAGCAATGCTCCGGGAAGCTCCAGGTGCAAAGCCAAAGGAGATATCAGCCAGTTCAGCACTGAATTCGGGACACAGATGGCAGGCGCTAAATTCCTTCCCGGAGCCGCCGGGAATTTTCTGTTCCTGATCATGGAGAGCATCCGTGGAGCAGAACAGGCCCAATCTGTAGTCTATGATATCCGCAGGGATAATCCCCAGCACCTGCATGTTGCGGGTGGTTTCAATCTCGCAGGGCATGCCCGCGAAGGCCAGATGTTTCAATCCCCTTTTCCTGGCATGAACCAGGGCCTCGGAATAGGACGGCAGGCTGAACTTGATCACGTCCGAAACCTTGTCCCCGGTTATTTCCTTCATGGTCATTATGTCCTGTCTGCTCGTTCCAAGCCATGCACCGTTACCCTCGTTGAAAGCCTTGGTGGTAAGTACGGCGCCGTCGATCCGGCCGGCATCAAAGAGATGCAGAAGCACCCCGATGAGAGACTCAGAAAGCTTCAGGTTTTTCCTCTGTCCCTCTCTGCCATTTTCGGCGTAGGCGCCCATAATCCTGCCGTGAGGCGGGACCCAGGACACCATTTCCCGGGCTTCATTTTTCAGGTTCTCAGTGACAGGACAGATCATATAGCACAACCCGCACTCCAAAGAACAATCTGAACCATTCTGATAAATCGGTAAGCCATCTTCCTGGAATTCAATTTCCTGATATTCCATGGCGGTACAAAAAGATACGCATCCCCCGCACTGACGGCAAAATCCTCTGTCCCTGACCAGGTGCATAAGATCCCTGGAATCTTCCTTCTGCGCCAGAATTTTATGAATCGATCTTACCCTTTCCATAACCCCTCCTTTGTTCCCCAACTGTTTCCTCGACACCCCCGGACTCTCCAGCGATTTTCTGCATACACACCCTGTCCCCTGAACAGCGCAACCTCTATTTGATCAGTAGAAAAGGCGGCATGAGAATACCTGCGTGAGACCCTGATAACCAACAGGAGGATAAAGATGGGATAAAGATGGGAAAGAAATTCCAGGAAAGATTCTTGGGGAAGGTTTTATTTTTCTTCAAGACCTCATCAGGGACCTGTAGGTGGACTCGGTTTCAGGGGAGGGCTTCACTCCCAGGTGACTGCTCAAGGTCCTGCAGCACTTTTGATATACTGCATGCGCTTCTGGCCGCCTTCCAGTCTTATGCAGGCAGACCATCAACCTGCGGTAAAAAAATTCCTGGAGTTTATTTTTTTCTATGGCCTGCTCGTATATCTTGGCAGCTTCCATAAATTTATTCTCCTTTTCCAGCAGGTCCCCTGCAGCCTGCACCACCGCCGCTAATCTGCTGCGCATTCTCTCCCGGGCTTCTATCGCCCAGAAGGATTCCTCACCGGGCAGAAAATCTCCCTGGTAAACATTTAGGATCTGTCTACCGGCATCCAGGATCTGCTGGCGGTTTTCCCTGACAGCGGATTGTCTATTGCCGGCTGCCCTGCAGGATTGATACAGCTTTTCAACTCGTTCTGACAGACAGGAAAAATGCTGCAGATCAGTGTAGCAATACCTGGGATTCAGATACAGCCTGCCTCCCTGCAGGATCAGGGCGTCGTTCACTTGGAGCAGTCTGCGCAGCAGGTGAAGCATGCTTTTGAATGAATAATAAGCTTTGTCGCCCTCAGATTCAGGATAGAGAATATCGGTTAATTGTTCCCAGGCAATGTCCTCACCTCCCAAAGCAATCAAAACCTTAAGCATTTCCATGGGTTTCTTCTGAAGCTTGCCTGAAAACTGCTTTTTTTGGGAATCCAGAAACAACTCGAATCTGCCCAGGGTATAAATATGGACCGGATAAGGCCAGTTTTCAATCCAGATCCTGGCCTGAGCTTTTTCCAGGGCACATGGATACAGCCCCCTTCTGCTTATCAGGCTTTGTACATAGGATTTTTCCATGCCGTGCTCCAGGGCCCGGGAGCAAAGCATGCTCATGGCTGAACGCATCCAGTTGGGATGGTTATAGTAACCCTGTCTGCGGCCCAGGGACAATGCCTTGCCCAGCACGGCCAGTCCTTTGGCCTGTTTGCTTTGGGAGAGGAAGTAGCGGGCCTCAGTCAGTGCACACATGAACTCAAACATGTTTTCCCGGTCAGGCGGCATGTTTTGCCTTGCTTCTTCTATGTCGAGCCTGGCCTGATCAAATTTGTTCATCTCCAGGAAAACATTGGCCCTGTTGATAAGAGCAATTGCCGGAACCTTGGTATCCCCGATGTTCTTTGCCACCTTCACTGCTTCATGGATATAGTGAAGTGCAGAATCTGCATTGTCCAGAAGAAACAGTTGGATGCAGCTGGAAAACCAATAGTGATAGCCTAGAAACCAGGGCGGGTAATCCATAATGTGAAGAGCATCAGCCAGCTCCTTAAGATAATACCCAGAGGTTTTAATATCGTACACTGTCAGCCCCGCATGCACACCCATGCTCAGCAGGTGAAGGTTGAAGGCATAAATGCCTGTCTCCCGGGATAAGGCCAGTCCCTGCTTGACATAGGTCAGGCTCTTGTTTCCCATCCCCTCGATGGCCTGGAAATAAAAGGCCTTGTTCATATACCAATGAATCCGCACAGGGTCTGGTGTGGAATCCGTGATAAATGGGGCCATTCTGCCGAACAAATGTGATACTATGGCAGTGTTTCCCACATATATATTGTAGCTGAGAAGGGAGTTTAAACACATCAGGTTTTCTGGAACAGGATTGCTTTCAATCTGTTCCAGGGACTGCTGA
>SL_5KL_010_SEDDRAFT_10000830_pt1 | contig 19474 bp, 17 predicted proteins | sample SodLakKL_010_SED_FD_9118 | JGI IMG/M metagenome (IMG submission 9118)
GGTTTTTTATTGGTTGATGGGGACGTTTTCTGGCCGGGGCTGGAGTGAATTAAACCTTTTGCTCCCCTATTTTATCCTGGGTCTGCTTTTGGTTCTGTGGCAGCTCCGCAATCTCAATCTCCTGGTCCTGGGAGAAGAAGCGGCGCTGCACCTGGGAGTTAATGTGGAACGAACCAAACTGGTGCTGATTACCGGGGCCAGTCTCCTCACTGCCAGTGCGGTTGCAGTCAGCGGCCTGATCGGTTTTGTGGGCTTAATTGTCCCCCATATCATGAGGCTTTTAATTGGACCGGATCACCGGTTTTTAATCCCCTTTTGTGGTCTGGCGGGGGGTGTCTTTTTGATGTGGGGTGATACCCTGGCCCGTTCTCTTTTTCCCCCCCTGGAAATACCGGTGGGAATAATTACTGCCCTGGCCGGAGGGCCGTTTTTCCTTTACCTGTTACGGCGCCATCAGGGCCAATATTTTGGGCAGGGGGGTTAAGAGAACATGTCATTTTACCGGGTAGAAAAAATGAGTTTTTCCTATGGAGACAGTCCGGTTCTACAGGATATTGACTTAAAGATAGATGAAGGTGAGTTTCTCGGGATACTGGGACCCAATGGGTCGGGCAAATCCACCCTGCTTAAAACAATGTCGGGACTGCTGCGTCCTGATCAAGGCAGGGTTTACCTGGGACAGCGAGAAGTGCAGAGGATTCCTCCCGGGGAAAGGGCCCGCCTGATAGGAGTAGTGCCCCAGGAAACCCACCTGGATTTTCCCTTTATGCTGGAGGAAGTTGTTGCCATGGGGCGCTACCCCCACCTGGGCTGGTGGGGGACCCTGCGTTATCAGGACATGGAACAGGTAGAAGAGGCCCTGGCCACCACCGGACTCCTCAATCTCCGCCACCGTAATATTCATCAGTTGAGTGGAGGCGAAAGGCAGCGGGGAATTATTGCCCGCGCCCTGGCCCAGGATCCCCGGGTTCTGCTTCTGGATGAACCCGTGGCCAACCTGGATATTAAATATCAGCAGGAAGTTTTTGAACTCCTTTTAAAGCTGAATCAGCGAGAAGGATTAACCATTATTTTGATTTCCCATGATTTAAATCTGGCGGCTCAATACTGTGACAATCTTTTGCTTCTGGATCAGGGACAGATCCGGGCCCTGGGAGCAGCAGAAGAAGTTTTGACCCCGGAAAATATCAATCAGGTTTATCAGGTGGAAGTGGAAGTGGAAAGGTGGTCACCTCGGGATCGTCCCCGGATCAGCCTCCGCCCCTCGGAGGTGATCGAGGGGCAAAATGGTGATGTTGCCCCCCGCAGGATCCATATCATTGGCGGCGGGGGTTCTGCCTGGCGTCTGCTGAAAAGACTCCATTCCCAGGGCCATAAGCTGAGCCTGGGGGCGGTAAATCAGGGAGATACGGATTCTGAAGGGGCGCGGGAACTGGGAATTGAATGTGTCCGAGACCTGCCCTTTCACCCTATTTCCCCGGAAAAGTTCAACCACAGCCTGGAACTGATGCTTAAAGCAGACCTGACCTTAATTGCCCCGGTGCCCTGGGGACGGGGTAATCTGGGCAACCTGGAAATGGCCCGGGAGGCTGCCCGCCGGGGAAAAAAGGTTTTTGCCCTGGAAGGAGAGAAAATTGATAGCAGGGACTTTACCGGAGGGCAGGCAGAACAGTTGTGGGAGGAAATGAAAAATCTAGGGGCAGAGGCTATTGACCCGGATGAATTGGAACAAATATTGAAAGAAGGTGAATAATTTGAACCGGCCACAGGGACTGGAGAAGGGACATATTCAAGTCTATACCGGTGATGGCAAGGGGAAAACTACCGCGGCCATTGGACAGGCTTTCCGGGCAGCGGGGCACGGATTAAGTTCAATATTCATCCAGTATATGAAGGGGACCGGTTATGCCGGGGAACTGTTTGCCGCTCCCCGGATGCACCCCCTGCTGACCCTGGAAGAATTCGGGCGGGGTTGCCGCTGGAGCTCCATGATCAAGAATGGCTATGTTGATTGCCGGGGCTGCGGCGAATGTTTTGTGAAAAAAGGGGCAGTGACCCGGGAAGACCGGGAAATGGTGGAACTGGCTTTAAAAAGAAGTCAGCAGGTTCTCCGGGAAGAAACTCATGACCTGGTGGTGCTGGACGAACTGGGTAACGCTCTCTATTTTGAGTTGATTACCCTGCAGGAGGCTCTAAATTTAATTGATTTGAAGCCAGAAAAAGTAGAATTGATAATCACCGGGCGGAACGTTCCCGAAGAGATCCAGGAAAAAGCAGATCTCGTTACCGAAATGAAACAGGTGAAGCATCTATATGAACAGGGAATTACAGGCAAATGGGGAATTGAATATTAACCCGATTTTCTGGAGCGAGGTGGCGGTTCATGGGAGGTTTAATTATTGGTACTGCCGGGCATGTTGATCATGGAAAAACGGCATTAATTGAAAAAATGACCGGGATTGATACCGATCGGTTGCGGGAGGAAAAAGAAAGGGGACTTTCTATTGACCTGGGTTTTGCTCCTTTAAGGCTTCCTTCTGGCCGCCTGGCAGGGGTGGTGGATGTTCCCGGACATGAAAAATTTATGACCAACATGCTGGCCGGGGTGGCCGGAATGGACCTGGTTCTCCTGGTAGTAGATTTAACCGAGGGCATAATGCCCCAGACCAGAGAGCACCTGGAGGTCATTGAACTCCTGGAGATTAAGAAAGGGATCGTGGTCCTGACCAAGGCTGACCTGGTTGAAGAAGAGTGGATTGAATTGATGGAGGAAGAGGTGCGAGAGGAACTGCAGGGTACGGTTTTCTCCCGGGCTCCTTTTTTGATTACCTCGGCCCAGACCGGGCGGGGGGTTCTGGACCTGTTGGAATTGCTGGATCAGCTGGCTGAAGCCCGGGAAACATATCCAGAAGCGCCCCTGCGCCTGCCCCTGGACCGTGTTTTTCNANTGCACGGCAGGGGCACGGTAGTAACCGGAACCCTGATTTCCGGNAANATAGCTCCGGGAGATGAGATTGAAATTCTGCCGGGCCGGATTCGAAGCCGGGTTCGGCAGGTTCAGGTTCACAATGAATCGGTACCAGAAGCAGGAGCCGGGCAGCGGGTGGCCCTTAATATTCCCCTGGACCGGGACCAATTGCAGCGGGGAAATGTAATAGCTGCTCCCGGTTTTTTTGAACCAGTCCGGGAACTGGACACCTATGTGCGGTTGATCGATGATTTCCCCCATCCTTTAAAGGATAACTCAACGGTCCACTTTCACCTGGGCACCTCCCGCTGTCTGGCCCGGGTTCAGTTTTACGGACAGCGACGGCGCCTGGACCCTGGCGAAAATGATGTGGCCCGCCTGAAACTGGATTCGGAGATAGTTGCCGGGTTTCAGGACCCTTTTATTATCCGCTTTTATTCGCCGGTCCGGGTTATGGGCGGGGGCCGGGTTTTAAGTATTGCTCCTTCCCGCTATCAGCGCCATGATCAAAAACAGCAGCAGCTTTTACAGCGGCTGATTTCCGGTCAGCCCCAGGATCTGGTTTTCCAGTTGATTTTTCAAAATGGGCTGATTAACCGGGAAGAATTAAAGGTAAAGGCTCGATTGAGTTCCCGGGAGCTTCAGGATGCTTTAGAAAAGGCTGGAGAAGAAATCATGGAACTGGAATGGGACTGCCTGATTACCCGGGAACGGCTTCAGGAATATACGGAAAAATTCCAGGAGGAAATTAATAGCTACCACCACAACTATCCCCTGCGGCCGGGAATGCCCCGCTCCCAGGCTGTTGACCGGATAAAAGTAATAACTGGCAGGGAAGAAGGAGAACCGCTTTTGACTTACTGGGCGGGGGAAGGGTTAATTAAGCTTGAGAGGCAGAGGGTAGCCCGGGCGGATTTTATCCCTCAGCCCGGCGAGAGGGAACAGAAACTGATCCGACACTTTCTTCAGCAACTGGAGGAGGGTGGTCTGACCCCTCCCCTGGCCTGGGAACTGGGCAGCGAAGCCAGCGAAATATTGGAATACCTGGCCTATATGGGGCAGGTGGTGCGGGTAAATGAGGAACTGTACCTGCTCCGGGAAAAGTTCAGGGAGGCGGAAGCGAAACTGCGGAAACATCTCCAGGAGGAAGGGGAGATAACGGTTGCCGGGTTCCGGGATCTTACCGGCAGCAGCCGGAAATATGCTCTGCCTTTACTGGAAAAATTTGATGATTTGAAAATAACCAGGAGGCGTGGTGATCAGCGGATTCCCGGCCCCCAGTTTTAGTTGAGGGATCTCTGAATTGGAATTTTCCTGGCAAACAAAATTATTAAGGTCCCCTGGAAAAACAGGCTTACAGGGGGAAAAAAGGTTAACATGCAGGAATTTTCCAGTAAATGTCGAAGTACATGGGACCTTGAAAGAGGGGGAGAGAGGCCATGCCTCAAAAATATCGCCGGGCTTTAATAATTTTTATAATTTTCCTGCTGTACATTTCATTTAACTTTGCCCAGAATTATGTCCAGTACCTGGATTTACAGGCTGACCTGGAAAAACTGGAACAAAAAGCAGAGCAACTGCAGGAGGAGCATTTGGAATATAAGGATAAGCTGGAATTTGCCGAAAGCCTGGAATTTGTTGAAAAGGTGGCCAGGGAACAGCTGGGACTTGTAAAAGAGGGTGAAACACTGCTTTTTGTTATCGAGGAATAAGGAATTGACAGGTTATCCGGTATTGGGTATAATAAGTTACGAGTTCAACTCAATTAATTCAGAGGAGGAGTTTAGCTAGTTATGTCAATTGAGGTTGGCAGGGTGGTCGAGGGCAAAGTTACCGGCATAACAGATTTCGGTGCTTTTGTCGAGCTTGATAAGGGAAAAACAGGTCTGGTTCACATTTCTGAAGTTGCCCATACCTATGTCAAGGATGTTAATCAACATCTGAAAGTGGATGATCAGGTCCGGGTAAAAGTTATTTCGGTTGGTGATGATGGTAAAATAGGTCTTTCCATAAAAAGACTGCAGACTCCACCGCGCAGGGAAAGGAAGCAACCTCAGAAAAAAGACGTGTCTTTTGAGGACAAGTTAAGCCGGTTCTTTAAAGAAAGCGACGAAAAATTCCAGGAACTCAGTGAAGCCCGCGCACCCAACAATAAAAAAAGAAATAATAGCCGCTAAAAGGCTAATAAACACCCCTGCCGGGGTGTTTTTGCTGCAAACAGGAGGGGAGCAGATGGATGATAAAAAGGTCCTGGGAATTCAACTGGAGAGAGAAGTTTACCCGGGGTTCAGGGTAATAAAAAGGTGCGCTCTGGGTTTTCCCCAGGCCATCCTGAATAATCCTCTGCCCCGGGGGATTGAAGGCCCGGTTTTTTCTACTCCCTGGTGGCTAACCTGTCCCCAGCTAAAGCGTGATATTCAGCAGTTGGAGACCGAATGTGCCCTGAGTTTTATGCTGCTGGTTGACCTGGAAGTTGATTACAGGGAGTTTCGCAAAAGAGCCGCCCGCCAGAGGTGCCAGTTAATTCCCCGGGAAATCCAGGAGGAGCTTTATAATAATCAACCCCGACGCTACCGGGAAATGGTGGCCCGGGGAGTTGCTGGAGAAAGCGGCCCGGGCTGGAAATGTTTGCATGCCCATTATGCTTTTTTTCTCCTGTATTCGGATTATCCCCCCGGCCAGGAAATTGAAAAAATGCTGCCCGGTAATCCCGAGGAAAGGTGTGAACGATATTGTGAGCAGCCCTGTAGCGGCTATTGATATAGGAAGTAATTCTATAAGGTTATTAATTCAAAAACCCACCCCCAGGGGGTGGGTAACTCTTTTTCAGGACCGGCAGATAGTACGTCTGGGCTCCCGGGAAAAGGGGGTCGGGATTCCTCCCTCCAATATAAAGCATGGGGCCCGGGTTCTTTCTTTTTTTCGGCAGCAGGTGGAAAAACAGGAAGCAGGAAAAATTGCCGCGGTGGCTACAGCTGCCCTGCGAACTGCTGCCAATGTTGAGAAGGTTCGCCCCTGCCTGGAAGAGGCCCTTGGTGCTGAAATCAGGGTAATTTCCGGTATTGAAGAAGCGGAACTGACCTATCTTGGAGCCACCCGGGACCGATCAGAGGATAAGCCCTGGGTTATTGATATCGGCGGGGGCAGTACCGAATTGATTGGGCCCGATCGCCGGGGCCGAAGCCTGGATCTGGGGGCATTATCCCTCCTGGAAAGGAAGGGGGAGGGTAACTTTAGCGCCATGGAAAAAGAAGCCCGAGGAGTTTTTGGAGAGCAACTGGGCTCAGGAACATATAAGCCCCTTATTGGAGTTGGGGGGACTATTGCTAACCTGGCTGCGATAAAGAAAGAAGTTTTAGTTTTCACTGAAGAAAAAGTGCATGGAACAGTAATTGAAAGGGATTGGTTGCAGACTGAATTGGAAAGAATGAAAAGAATGACTCCCCGGGAAAGAAAAGAAATTAAAGGATTGGAGCCGGGGCGGGAAGACATCATTGTTCCCGGGGCCCTGATCCTGAAAACTTTCCTGGCAATTCATGCTATTCCCCAGCTTTCCTATAGCGGCAGGGATATCCTGCATGGAATTATAATCTCGGAAGGGGGCAGGCAAAAAAATCAGGTGGAGAGACAGAGCAGAGAAAATGGAAAAGAATAAACAAAAAGAAATAACCGGAGAAGAAAACACTGATCAGTAAAGAAAAAATGCCCCCGGTAGAGGGCACTTCATATTATTTTCCTGGAAATTCCAGGTCAAAACCGCGGATAAGGACAATGGGGGTTCCCGCATCAGCTGAACCCGTAACAAGATCCGCCAGGCTTCCCAGAATACTGGTTACACTGCGGGGCGTGGTACCAAGGTCAGCCTGGGTCTGATTTTTCCTGGGATTTTGCAGTTGCTCGGCAATTTCTTCCCGGCTTAATCCCCTGCGGTAGAGAGTATCCACCTGTAATTTGAGCTTGGTACCGGTTCGCAAAGCTGCCCGGCGCAGGTTTTGACTGGCTCCTATAGCAGGGTGGGGATCAGCCAGCTCATATATGCCTGTATCAGGATCCTTGTAAGCGCCGTCTCCAAAAATAATGGTTTCAACTGTCTGACCGCTATCTTTTTCAATCTGCTCTTTAATGGCATCCGCACTACCATCAGCATCTTCAGGCAGAAGCTTTAAAATACCCTGTTCAAAATCAGAAACATTGGAACCGATAACACCCCAGGGTTGGGGCCCAATATCCTTGAGGGTGGTCAGGGGAACCATCCCGCCGAAGGCATGAAATAATTCCCTGGTTTTTTCCACCTCATGGACTTCACCCAGGCAGATCCCATCAATGTAGCCCAGGTCATAAACTTTCAGGGGGTTATTGGTAAAAATCACCTCGCCCCGGGCTCCGCCTTTGCGAATCATTTCCAGGTAAAGCTGGCGGTAATCAATTCCGGTAATGGGATGGGGAAAGGTCCTGCTGCCCAGCTCATCGTTGAAAACAACGTCCGGCTCCAGGTAGCTGTCCCGCTGAGGTCCATAGTCCAGGATTTCGGGTTGGAGCCCAGGATTCTCCAGCAGTTGATGGGCATCTGCCAGTTTAAGCTCCTGATGTTCCAGGTTTACCGCAATGGCCAGGGCTTTCTGGGCCCCAGGCACATCTTTTTGAATCCCGACTGCTTTTTCTGCAGCCCGGTGAATATCCGCAAAACTAACTTCCACCACGGCTTTTTCCCCCGCAGGGGTTCGAACGGTAAGGTCGGCAATTCCCTGGCCGGTAATTTTTCGGATACTTTCAATATTGTAGCCCAGTTCCTGTAATTTCAGGGCAGCCAGGAGTTCCCTGATCAGCACGTTTAGCTGCGGGGTATTGCCCCGGGCTTCTCTCAGACTTTTCAGGGTCTGCTTGAACCGCAGGCGGGTGCTGGCAAACTCTTCATCCATAACCCGATTGCCTACTTCATCAAAAGGAATCGAAAGCTGGACAATTACCTTGCCACCACGGGTGGCCAGGGCCAGGGCCTGCATGATTAAGGAAAAGCGGTTGCGGCTGGCGATAGGATTAATAACTGCAATAGTGCAGCCGGGCTTTAGCTTCAATTTTTCCCGAATATCCCGGGCCAGATCTTCGCAGTTCACATAGCGGTTCTGGGATCGGGCCACAACTGCTTCGGTAACGCAGATAATGTCCCCGTTTTTTACCACGGATTTAACTGCTTCCGAAGTAATGGCCGCGATATCATCATGGGGAACAATCAATCCGGTTTTTACGCCTATGGCAGCCACACCGGTATTTGGGGGTAAAATGAAATCATTCATTTTTTTGCCCACCACCTTCGTTTTTGTATTCTTTTTCCACTAACATTATAGCAGGAATCTTTTAGTTGGGGGGAAAAAATTGGAACCGATTTCAGAAACAGGCCCCAGGGAAAAAGGGCGGTTCTGATAAAATAGTTGGGAGCCAATTGGCGGATAATAAAGGGGAAGGCGTTGGTTGCAATTAAGGGAAATTTCATTTACAATTAACGAGGGAAGAGAGGTAGGTCCGGTTCGAAAATTGCCAGCTGCTCTTGACCCTATCCCTTATTTATAATATAATAGGGAGGCAAAATTGCGGGGTGGAGCAGTCTGGTAGCTCGTCGGGCTCATAACCCGGAGGTCGTTGGTTCAAATCCAACCCCCGCTACCATGGCGGTGTAGCTCAGTTGGCGAGAGCATGCGGTTCATACCCGCAGAGTCCGGGGTTCGAATCCCTGCGCCGCCACCATACTGGAAATCAATCATTTTATGTTGAAAAGCCCTTGTCCGGGGCTTTTCTGGTTTTTGCGATAAAAACAATAAAGAAAAATATTTTTATGCTCTTCTAAAAAATGGGCATCCCTGGGGTGCTAAAACTTGATAATAATGGGTTTAGGCCATCATAAAACACAGGTCTCAAAGGCAGGCCAAGCTTATTCCGAAAAACCGAGCCAGTGATATTCAATTATAGAGCTTTTTAAAATTCTCATCCAATGTGGAAAAATGGATACAGAAAATATCAGGGAGACAGCCTTCATTTGACAACCCGTTAAAAACCAATGTATAATCAGGAGTAGGAGGTGTTCTGATGTGTCCAAAAATATGATTAGAAAACAGCTATATATACTACCTGAGCAGGCAGATAGTTTAAAAGAAAATTCCAGGGTGTATGGTGTAAGCGAAGGTCAACTGGTAAGAGATGCCCTGGAAAATTTTCTGTACAACCCTTCTTTCGAGCAGAAAATTGATATAGGATTATGGGAAGAAGAATTACGGTTTGTCCAAACCTGTCGGGAAAAAAGTGAAGATTGTGAAATGGAAACAAAAGTCTGGAAGCGGGCTGAATTGTATGACTGCTGATTGTATGCTTGACACAAATGTTCTGGCCTATATGTATGATAGCTCAAATCCTATTAAGCAGCAAAAAGCAATTCAAATTGTTGATTATTGGGTCCGCAAAAAAAGGGTAGCGATTTCGGTTCAGGTATTATCTGAATTTGCTGTCATAGCATCTAAAAAGCTAAATCCGCCTCTGACATATTCGGAAATAATGGCAAGTGTTGAGCGGCTTTCCGGTTCCATGATCGTTTTACCTTTAACTACCTTCATTGTTCAGGAGGCTGTACGAGGGGCAAATTCATACCAGATGTCTTACTGGGATGCTCAGATATGGGCAGCTGCCCGGATGAATCAGATCCCCTTGATTTTTACAGAAGACATACCAGGACATTCTCGGATTGAAGGAGTATCTTACGAAAACCCCTTTGCAGAGTAAGGGGTTTAGATTAGTTTATAGGTACTAAATTCCAGGAATATTTTTCACTATCGGTAAAAGGTTGAACTGGGGAAAAAGAAAAAGGCGGGGCTTTTGCTCCCGCCATTTAGCCATCTGCCATTATTGTTTTTGGGCCGTCCAGTACCGGCCTGATCGTAAAGCCGACCATTGCTCATAAATGTTCCAGTGGAATTAACACTGGCTTCCATTCGCTCGTTGGTTGCGGGGAAATCCATTTCCACTTTATCCGAACTGATTGTTCTATCAAAACTGTGGCTATTTGTACCCACAGATAGGGTTCCCGAAATATACTGGTCCCTAACTGTCGGGAACCTCGCTGCCTGAACCAATTGCCCCAGATATTTTAAAAACTGTATGATACCTGTATCCCTATATCTTTGTTTTCAACGGAAATATTCAGGGGAACTTTAGCCTTCAACTCCTCGTTGATCCTGCGGGCGGTTCCCCGGGCTTCAAAAATGGAATAAGTTCTCCAGATCAAAGCCCCTGCTATCCAGCCCAGGGTTATGCCCACAACCCTTTGCTCACTTATTTCGCCGGGTTGATTGGGATCGACGGAGCTTACCAGTAAAATCAGGGCCCCTGTATGAATAGCCGTTTCAACTCCAAGATGCAGCAGGGCTTTACCTGCCTGCCCGTTATAGAGCTGGCCCAACCCGGGCAGGGAAGCACTTAAAGAACCGGCAAGAAAAGGACTCTTTTCCTGGGCCGAAACATCCATGGTCATGGTAAACATCAATAAACAAAGCAGGGTGAGAACAAAAACAGATCTCATTAAATAAAATCCTCCTTTTAGATATTTTTCCCGGAGCAGGGGTGATTTTTAAAACCCCATTTCAGGGAGCCGATTAGTTGAATAATAAGGATCAGGACTAAAAATCTCCATCCACTATTGTTCCAACTTTTTTTTTAAAAAAACCACCTCCCCAGGAATTTCTCCCCCCTGGTTGAGATTCAGGATATATTATCCCTCATAAATTCTAACACTGCTAATCAGCGAAAAAAATTACCCCAATGGGTAATATATTGGGGATGGAAAAGTTTGCCTGAGAAAAACTTTGCGCTTCTGGCGCTGGGGGAAGAAGTTTCTGGGCAAAAAAGATCTGCTTATGTATGGAAATGGTAAAAAAACCCGAAAAAATCATTCAACAGTAATAAAATGAAAAGGCCCTGGGACGGTTTTAAACTTTCCAGGGCTTTCGGTATTAACAAACAAAAGGGAGCTGAAAAAGAGCAGAGAAAAAATTTTACCCCGTTTTACAGCAGGCCTCTATTACAGATTTTTCATCCTGGGGTCCAGGGCATCTCGAAGTCCATCTCCCACCATATTTAAAGAGAGGACACTGAGAACTATGGCCAGTCCTGGAAAGGTTACAATATAATGGGAAGCCCGTATAAAAGCCCGATTATCAGCGATCATCTTGCCCCATTCTGGGGTGGGAGGCTGGGCGCCCATTCCCAGAAAACTGAGCCCCGCAGCAAATAGGATGGAGGAGGCCATGGTCAGGGAAGAATGGACAATCAGAGGATTTACTGCATTGGGCAGCACATATTTAATAATTACTCGAAGATCAGAGGCTCCCAGGGCAATGGCTGCCTCCACATAGTCATTTTCTCGAACGCTTAAAACCGTGGCCCGCATCAGGCGGCAAAAAGTTGGGATCAGGGATATCCCTACGGCAATCATGACATTTTCCAGGCTGGAACCCAGGGCGGATATGATGGCCAGGGCCAGGAGAAAGCCCGGCAGGGCCAGCATAATGTCCATCAGGCGCATAATCAAATGGTCAAGGATTCCTCCATAAAAACCGGCAATAAGGCCCAGGGTGCCCCCTACAATAAGGGCAATGCCCACTGTAATAAATCCAATTCGAAGTGAAATTCGACCTCCGTAAAGAATACGAGAGAAAAGATCCCGGCCAAACTGATCAGTGCCCAGGAGATTATCCCGAGAAGGTGGTTGCAGGCGGTTCCGAAGATCCTGTTGGATGGGATTATGAGGTGCCAGGAAGGGAGCAAATACTGCACCCAGGGTAATAATTAAAAGAATAATGGCTCCTACCACGGCCTTCTTATTACGAAGCATAGCTTTGAGAATACTTTTTTTGGCAAAGGTAACCGTTTGTCCTTTTTCCATATCTGAGCACCCCCTACTTATATTTTACCCGGATCTTGGGATCCAAATAGGCATAGAGAATATCAACAAATAGATTAATTAAGGCATAACTCACGGCAAAGGTCATAATAACTCCCTGTACCACGGGAAAATCCTTTTGTCTGATGGCCTCCACAATCATTCGCCCAATTCCCGGCCAGGCAAAGATGGTTTCTGTAAGAACCGCTCCAGTCATTAATGCTCCAGCCTGCAAACCAATAATGGTAACCACAGGAATCAGGGCATTGCGGAGGGCGTGGCGATAAACGATCCTTCTTTCGTTAAGTCCCTTGGAACGGGCTGTTCGAATATAATCCTGGCTGATAACCTCCAGCATGGCTGATCGGGTCATACGGGCAATGCTGGCCGTTGATACCGTAGCCAGGGTCATGGTGGGCAGGACAAAGTAGGCAGCTCCACCCAATTTCCCCGAAGAAGGGAACCAGCCCAGGGTTACGGAAAAAATAAGAATAAACATGATGGCCTGCCAGAAAGCGGGCATGCCAACCCCGGCAAGAGCTCCCACCATGGCTACATTGTCCAGGAGAGAATTGGGCCTGACAGCCGATATTATCCCGATAGGAATACCAATGAGCACAGAAAAAAATACAGCTGAACCCGCCAGCTGGGCGGTATTGGGAAGATAATTGGCAATTTCATTGATAACCAGGGCATTGGATCGGAGGGATCGTCCAAAATCCAGTTGAACTGCCCGGGATAGCCAGTTGAAGTACTGCACGGGCAGGGGCTCATCCAGTCCCAGAGATCTGCGGAGATTTTCCAGCTGTTGCGGGGGAGCATGTTCCCCCAGCATCATCAGGGCCGGGTCCCCTGGGGTTAAATGGAGGATAGAAAAGGCAAAAATAGAGATACCCAAAAGGACGGGAATCAGCATTAAAAGTCTTCGGATAATATATTTTTCCATCAAGTCAACCCCTTTGGCCATAAAACTGATAAAGGGCGGGGAGGACCCCCGCCCTTAGTTTTAATTCTTAACTACAGTGTTCAGGAAGAAGTCACCAGAAGGATGGGGTTCGAACCCTGTGATATTGTCCCGGATCCCATCAACATTTATCGGAGCGCGCATGAAGATCCAGGGTGCGCCCTCAGCAATGATTTCCTGGGCTTCATAGTACATTTCCAGTCTTTCATCAGGATCGGAGTTGGCGCGGGCCCTGGACAGGAGTTCATCAACCCGGGGCGTGCTCCAGAAGGTCCGGTTGCCCTCGGGACCATAGGTGGAGCTATGGAACAGTGGGAAGAGGCCGTAATCGGCATCACCGGTTACAGTTGTCCAGCCCAGTATAAACATGTCATGCTTGCCTTCCCCGGTTTCAGCCAGGTAGGGACCCCACTCCATGATCTGTACATCAACGTCAATTCCTATTTCAGCCAGGTCGGCCTGAATGATTTCTGCGGCCTGCATTCTCAGCGGGTTATCGTTAGTCCAGATCGAAGTTTCAAAGCCGTCAGCATAGCCTGCTTCAGCCAGCAGATCACGGGCTTTATCGGGATCATAGGTGTAGCCTTCCAGGTCAGGATTGGCTCCCCAGACTGTAGGACTGATGGGGCTCACGGCCCGGACACCCTGACCGGCGTAAACAACTTCAATAATGAGATCCATATCAATGGCATGGTTGATGGCCTGCCGGACCAGAACGTTATCAAAGGGAGGCTTTTCACAATTAAACCCTACATAATCAGCACCCAGACCCGGAGTTCTAAGCACTTCTACATTGGGGTCTTCTTCCATGCGGGGCTCATCAATGGGCTCAATACCCATGGCAATGTCCACCCCACCTGTTTCCAGTTCAATTGCCCGAACGGTTCCTTCGGGGATGGAGCGGAAGGTCACCTTGTCCACCTCGGCCACATGTCCCCAATAATCGGGATTTCTGGTCAGGGTGATGTGGGAACCAGCGGACCAGCTATCAAACTTGAAAGCACCTGTCCCGACAACCACTGTGGTACCATAATCCTCGCCTGCTTCTTCCACAACAGACTGATTGAGGATACCTGTTACACCGTGGGAGAGGTGAGCCAGCATGGGAGCAAAGGGACCATCGGTGGTAATCCGTACCGTCATGGAATCTACAACTTCAACATCTTCCATAAAACCGACAATAAAAGCTCCTGGTGCTGCAGTATCAGGATCCCTTAGACGATCGAAGGTGAACTTTACATCTTCCGCTGTTAACTTATCGCCATTATGGAAATAAACATCAGGACGAAGGGAAAATTCCCAGGTTACTTCATCCACATGTTCCCAGCTTTTTGCCAGGCCGGGAATGATATTTAGATCCCCATCCTGAATGACCAGGGTATCATAAATCTGCCGACGAACCCTGGCTGAAGCCTGATCATTCTCGCCATGAGGATCCAGGGAAACAGCATCATACATCTGGGTAACCACCAGATTGGTTTCAGCAGTGGCAAAAATGGAAAAACTCAATAACATAGCCAGACCCAATACCAAAACAGATGTTAACTTTTTGCTCATTAATTATCCTCCTTTTTGTTCTCGTTTACTTAACAGAACTAAAAAAACCTTTCACCTCCTTACTTAATATTTGCAATCCTTTTCCAGAAAGCAGGATAATACTGCAATTATTGCTCAAAACCAGTATAAACTTTGATAAATGCTGGGTATAAAAGAAACCGAACTGGGAAATGGGGTTTTTGATCAGAGTAGAATAAGGGAAAAAAATTCAAATTATAAACAAAAAATTCTCAACTTTTTCTGTTTTCATTAATATTCTTTTTTTCCCCGAAAAAACCTTTAATTAAGAATTATTGCTTTTGGTTTTAATAAAAAACCCCGGGAAATAGATTTAAAAAGGAATAAAAACCTGGTAAAAAGCTCCTTTTATGTATATTTATTATCCAATATGGCTCCATTCCTTTATAAAATTCTTCGCGGGATTTCTGTTTGTTTTCCGGTATTAATTAACCGGGACCAGTTGTTTTAGATTGCTGGGCAAAAACCAAAACCCCTGCCAGGGAAGGGTTTGCAGAAAAAGGGGGAATTGTTGCAATGCCAGGAATAAATTCTGCCCTGGCCCGAATCATTAAAATGGAGACGGGGGGAGGAAATAAAAGGAGGGTGTGGAACTTTAAAAATAATGCGGGAGGAGGGAAATCCAGTGGATTTACTGGACACTTTTTTAAATACCGTGCGCAAATATTCTCTTTTTGAACCGGGGCAGAGGATTTTGATCAGCCTATCGGGAGGTGCGGATTCACTGGTTCTCTTCCATCTCCTGCTGCGAATTAAGGATAGCTGGCGGTTAGAGCTGGAGGTGTTCCACCTGGACCACGGTCTGCGCCCGGAGTCCTCCCGGCAGGCCCGGGAAATTGAAGACATGGTCCGGGGTAAGGGGCTTAAATTTCACGCCCGGCAGGCGGATATAAATGCTTTGCAAGAGAAGCAGGGAGGTTCTCTGCAGGAGGTGGCTCGAGAGGAGAGGTTACGGCTGCTAAAAAGTATTGCCCTGGAGAGAAGTGTGGATTGTATTGCCCTCGGGCATCAGGCCAATGATCAAGCGGAAACACTGTTCCTCAATCTGCTCCGCGGGGCGGGAACCCGGGGCCTGGCCGGTATTCTCTATCGGGGCCAGGACCGTATCGTGCACCCTCTCCTGGATATCTGGAGGGCAGAAATTGAAAAATATTGCCGTGATTGGAAACTGGAGGTCAAAGAGGATCCCAGCAATCTATCCACCCTCTACCGGCGGAATAAGGTGCGGCTGGAGGTGCTTCCCTGGCTGGAAAAGGAATTTAATCCCCGGTTGCAGGAGTCCCTCTGGCGAGCAGCGAAGAATCTCCAGGAGGATCACCTTTTTCTGGAGCAAATTTCCCGCCAGGAACTGGAGCAGAACTGGTGCTCCCGGGATGCGGCCCTGGACTTAAAGTGGTTGCGTAAACTGGCTGCTCCTCTCCGAAAAAGGGTTTTACTGGGAGCCTGCCGGAAAATTGTCCCGGGAAGGTCTTTTTATTTTGAACACCTGGACCTGCTGGAGGACCTTCTTCATTCCGGGCAGAGTGGTACTCGCCTCGATCTGCCAGGTGTTTCCATTGAAAAAGGATATCGCAATCTTTACTTTTTCCCTTCCGGGGAGCAGCCAGAACAGGAAAGCTACTGCTATTTCCTAACAATCCCCGGCCGGGTTACTGTTACAGAGGCGGGCATTTCTATTTCCGCCCGTCTTCTTGAAGAAACCACTCCCGATTTTAAAGAAAAGAACAGGGTTTACCTGGATGCTGACAAAGTAGGGGAGGAGTTGATGGTCCGTAATCGACGACCAGGGGATAGGTTCTGGCCCCGGGGTTCTCCAGGACAGAAAAAGCTTAAAGATTTTTTCATTGACAGTAAAATTGATCGATGGCGCCGCAGGGAGATCCCCCTTGTGGTTACCACCGATGGCCATATCGTCTGGGTAGTGGGGGCACGTGTTAGCGAGAGGTTTCGGGCCCGACCTGGGAGCAAAAACCTGCTGGAAATAAAATACGAAAAGCTGGAGGAGGAGAAAAATGGAGCAGGATTTAAAGAAGATTTTAATTGATGAAAAACAAATTATGGAGAGGGTTCAGGAATTGGGCCGGGAAATCAGCAGTCAATATCCCCCGGAGACTGATCTGATTATGGTCTGTATTCTAAGGGGGGCCGTAGTTTTTCTGTCGGACCTGGCCCGTTCCATTGACCGCCCGGTTACTTTTGATTTTATGGAGGTTTCCAGTTATGGTGAGGGAACCGAATCCACTGGCGTGGTCAGAATTATCAAGGATCTGGGGGAAAATATCCAGGGTCGCCACGTTTTGATCGTGGAGGATATAATTGATACCGGGCAAACCCTTAAGTACGTGGTTGATGTCCTTAAGACCCGCAAACCCGCTTCAATAAAAACTGTTACCCTGCTGGATAAACCAGAGAGGCGGGTGACCAAACAGATTAAGGTGGATTTTAATGGGTTTGAAGTCCCGGATGAATTTGTGGTGGGGTACGGGCTCGATTATGCGCAAAAATACCGGAACTTACCATACATCGCAGTGCTAAAACCCGAGGCCTATTCTTAACTTGTACTGTTTGCCTAATAACAACATATATGGTATAATACCTTGCATGAAAATCCTCTGAGGGGAGGATGAGATTTGAACAATTTTACCCGAAATATAGGTTTTTATCTCATCGTGATAATTTTATCCATCCTGCTTGCCCAGTACTTTATGCAACCGGAAGCTCCGGGTGAAATAGAATTGACCTACACTTCTTTTTTGCGCAAGGTTGAGCAAAATGAGATTGAGGCAGTTCGGATTATTGGAGAAAACAGGGTGGAAGGCGAAGTTGATGGAAGGCCCTTTGAAGTAGCGGTGCCCAGTGGAGTAATGGGCGAATTAATGACCCGATTGGAAAACAGCGATGTGGAAATGAAAACTGAACCGGAAGATAGCCCGGCCTGGTGGCTGGGATTTTTGGGTTATCTTTTGCCCACAATATTAATTTTCGGAGTCTTTCTGTTTTTCCTGAATCGAATGCAGGGTGGGGGCAACCGGGTCATGTCTTTTGGCAAAAGTAAAGCCCGGCTCAGCGAAGAGACTGGAAAAAAGAAGAAAACTTTTGCAGATGTGGCCAATTACGAGGAAGTAAAAGAAGAATTGAACGAAGTGGTGCAGTTTCTGAAAAAACCCCAGGAATTTGTTAAGATTGGGGCCGAGATTCCCAAGGGGCTTCTTCTGGTGGGGCCTCCCGGAACAGGTAAAACCCTGCTGGCCCGAGCCATAGCTGGAGAAGCTGGAGTTCCATTCTTCATTATTTCCGGTTCGGATTTTGTGGAAATGTTTGTTGGAGTTGGAGCCTCCCGGGTCCGAGACCTTTTTGAACAGGGTAAAAACAATGCTCCCTGTATTGTATTCATTGATGAATTGGATGCAGTAGGAAGGCAGCGGGGAGCCGGTCTGGGTGGGGGTCATGATGAGAGAGAACAGACCCTCAATCAACTCCTGGTAGAAATGGATGGCTTTGAACCCAATGAAGGAATAATTGTTATGGCAGCTACCAACCGGCCGGATGTTCTGGACCCTGCATTATTGAGACCGGGACGCTTCGATCGACAGGTTATTGTTGATGCTCCCGACTATCTGGGGCGGAAGGCCATCCTGGAGGTTCATTCCCAGAAAAAACCCCTGGAAGATGAGGTTAATCTGGGCATCCTGGCCCGCCGAACTCCCGGATTTACCGGGGCAGATCTGAAGAACCTGGCCAATGAAGCTGCAATTCTGGCCGTGCGGCGGCACAAAAAGAAAATCGGGATGGCGGAATTTGATGATGCTGTGGACCGGGTCATTGCTGGACCGGAAAAAAAGACCAGGGTAATAAGTGATAAGGATAAAAATATTGTGGCCTACCATGAAACTGGACATGCTCTGCTGGGAGAATTTTTAAAGCATGCGGATCGAACCCACAAAGTTTCAATTATTCCCCGGGGAAGAGCCGGCGGCTATACCATTCCCCTGCCTGATGAAGACAAGAAGTTTTTAACCAAAGAAGAATTGTATGATAAGATAGCTGCCCTTCTGGGAGGTCGGGCGGCTGAGGCTCTATTCCTGGATGATATCAGTACCGGGGCCCATGATGATCTGGAACGGGCAACTAAAATGGCCCGGGCCATGGTTACCGAATATGGTATGAGCGAGCGTCTGGGTCCCCTGACCCTGGGTCATAAAAATGATCAACAGGTTTTCCTGGGCCGGGATATATCCCGGGACCGCAATTACAGCGAGGACGTGGCTGCTGCTATTGATCAGGAAATCAGGGGTATAATTGAACGCAGCTATCAACGGGCTGCATCTCTACTGGAAGAAAATCGCGAAACAGTGGAACGGGTTGTTGAGGCCTTAAAAGTGAGAGAAATTCTCACTTCTGAGGATTTAGAAATTCTGGTAAAAGGGGAAAGCCTGCCACCCCTGGAAAATGGTTCTGAAGAGGAACAGGAGGAAAACGGTGTTGAGGAGCCAAAATATGAAGCCAGATAAGGCAGGGCTAAAGAAAACTGCAAATGAGGTTTTTCTTTAAGAGGGGGAGTATTCCTCCTCTTTGTTTTATCCGTTTATCAGTACAAAGGGGGAAAGCGGATGATCAGAATTGATGGACTTCACTTGAGCATTGAAGATGCTTACCTGATCATGGAGCAGGGAGAAAAGGTAGGCCTGGACCCGGAGGCCCGGGCCCGGGTTCTGGCCAACCGGGAGTATCTGGAACAGAAACTTGCCGAGGATGAAGTAATTTATGGGATCAATACTGGTTTCGGTCACCTGAGTCAGATTTCAATTTCTCCAGATGAGTCAGAAATTTTGCAGCGCAACCTGTTATTAAGTCATGCCGCCGGTTATGGACCTGACCTGGAAATTCCGGCAGTTCGGGGCATTATGCTTTTGCGCGCCAATGCCCTGGCCCGTGGGAATTCCGGAGTCAGACCCCTGGTGATCGAACATATTCTGGACTTTTTAAATAATGATATTAATCCCTGCATCCCCACCCGGGGTTCGGTAGGGGCCAGTGGAGACCT
>SL_5KL_010_SEDDRAFT_10000831_pt1 | contig 19469 bp, 11 predicted proteins | sample SodLakKL_010_SED_FD_9118 | JGI IMG/M metagenome (IMG submission 9118)
GTTTTTTTTTAAAGTTGGTCAACCACATCCCCATTATCCCCTGGCGCAAAAAGAATAGGCTTTTTGGCTCCCAGAAATTCGAAAATTTTTCCTGAATACACACCTTTAAAACCTTGCCATGATGCAACAAAAAACAATGTTGCTTTTTGCTGTATTTTTATTACGTCATTTTTATCAAGCCATTTATGTGTTTCTATATAATCTTCAGGAATATATGTTTTTATTAATTCTAGAATTGGTTTGGCGTTTTTTCTTATCCCTGCAAAAACAATCTTTAAACCACATGGTTGTACTTTTTCAATAAATAACTTTAAGCCTATGGAAAAGATTTTCCAATCTTGTTTGAGATGCAATCTTCCTGTGTGTGCCAATATAAAGTTTTTTTTATTATAAGAATCCATTTTGGGTAAAGGCTCAAACCCATTTGTTATTTCATAACCCGGTCTTCCAGATAAAGAAGAATAATATTTCGCCCATGGCTCCGACGTAGCGGTAATAAAAATACTTTTCTCAAGCCATCTTTTAAAATATTTCTTGTTTAACGAATTTCTTAATCGAATTTTAAATGGTGGTTTGTAATCTTTATTAAGAATTGAGTTGTCATACAAATCCCTGAAATCACATGCAAAAGGTATTTTAAATTTTTTATATAAATAAGCCGCAAGCTTTACATGATAATGCGGCGAATCTATTGCAAGGATTATATCATATTGATTATGCTTCAGGTGTTCTGACAAGAAATTGCGGTAGGTATAATAGTGTCCAAGCATATGCATTTCAAAATGCCCGGTTAAATTTAACAGAAAAGTGAATATTGGACTTAGTACCGGCACTTTTTGTATTGCAAATTGAAATTTTTGCAGGGCGTTAATAATCCTTGGCAAACGAATAACTTTATGCGTTTCAAACTCCTCAATTACAGGCTTATCTTTTTTCGTATGGTTTTTATATGTCCACCTGCCGTTTTTATCATACTCTTTCTCATAGCGGTCGGTGATGATTGTTGGAAAAATTCCAAATTTATGGAAATGGTTGGCATAAGCTTCTGAACGCCGGGCAGCAATAATGTTATCGGGTGGATAGTGAAGTGATATGATAAGAAGTTTAATCATATTTTAATGAAATCTAAAAATATTTTTAAGTCTGAAAGCAATCCTTTTCGTAAAAGAACTGATGCCGGTTTTCTCTCTTGTTTTAAAAAAACGTTGCAATAAATTTGGTTTAAAAGGGTCAACCACACCAAGACAAATATAAATGTCACCAATGCGTATTATCTTTTTTATATTTATCAGTTTATAATAACGGTTTTTTAAACTTATTTCAGTCCTGAACCAACGAACATGTCCCGAACCACTAAAATTAGGAACACTGAAAATAATTTTTGTTCCTTGCTTGATATTCCGTATAACAGATTTATCATCATAAATATGTTCAAGCACTTCAAGGCATATAGCTATGTCATAATCCAAATCAAAACAACTGCTATCCCGTGCATCCGCAATAAAAAACTTAAAAGGCGATTTTGTTTTCGCAATTTCAATAGCTTTAGGGCTTATATCAAAGCCAGTGTAATTCTAAAAACCTTCATCGTATATGTATTGTGCTAATTGACCCGTTCCACACCCAATTTCCATGATTTTTGGTTCTCTATAATATTCTAAAAACCTAATAACCTGCGTCCAGTGAACATAATAATATGATTGCCGGTAGCTTACCTGGTAATCTTTCTCTGTTTGAAAAAGATTATCGTAATATTGGGGTTGTTTTTCTGTTACCATTCAAAATACGTAATTTAATTTCTAAGCATATTATAAAATTTTGTTGAACTTACCCACGCCACCCTCATCTCAACCCAATACCTCCACTTCTTATTTTTAAAACCCTTCAAATACCAGGGCTCATACATATACTTATTCAAAAACCTTAAAGTTTCGATATTAAATTCACTTGGTTCTTTTAGCAAGTGATAAACATAGCTTTGGTATAAAGCTTTAACTTCTATTTTTCTATCCTTAAAAAACCCCGGATAATTATTAGCAATATGCCTGATAATTTTCGTTTTTTCCTGCAATGCTACCTTTTTATTTTTCCTGTAGTTTTTCCTGTGGGATATTTGGCTGTCGTCATCACGCTGCCTAATTATTGAATTATGCTTATGGTCGTATGCTAATAGAGGGTTTTCAAGCAACATCCTGAACATAAGATCCATTTCCTGGCTTGAAGGCAGGGTTTCATCAAAGCCGTTGATTTTATCTAGCACCGATCTATTCCAAAGATTTGCGCAAGTATTACCTGCCCTTCCTTCACCTGATAAAAGCAGATTAAAAAAGGGATTATCTTCTTTTACATTAGTCCGGTATATTTTGTGATGTGCTGCTTTTATTGTAGCTGATATAATAAAGGAAGGTTCTTTATCTTTTTTTTCTTTCAGTATATCAACCTGGTGCTTTATCTTACCCGGCAACAACAGATCATCAGCATCCAGAAACTGTATCCACTCGCCGGTAGAGTTTTTTAAACCCATGTTACGGGCTGCATTTGCACCCTGCTTTTTCTGTTGCAGGACTTTTATTTTTTCGCTATGCTTTGCTTTAAGCTTTTCAGCGATTTGCAAAGTGTTGTCAGTTGAGTTATTGTCTACAATAATTATTTCCTTAACACCGTCATAAGTTTGAGCCAAGGCAGAGTGAACACATTCTTCCAGGTATTTTTCTACATTATAAGCAGGGATTATAATTGAGACGTTCATTTTTGTTTTAGGCTGTTTGCTGCAAAATTACGGTAAATTTTTGAAAAGGGAGGGAGTATTGTTACATTGTTCAATTGTTTCTTTGCTTATGCTTGGTCGAAGTCCCGGGCTGAAAGAAGTATAGGTTTCATTGTTCTATTGTTCTATTGTTCTATTGTTCCATTGTTGAATTTCTAATCATGTTTTGTATAATGAGTCCGGGGATAATTATCTATGTTTATATGTTTATCCGGAATTTTCCATTCCCGAATGCTTTCGGGATATGGAAATTCATATGACAGGAGATTTCTGAAGCCAAAGGGATGCCATCCCTATATTATTTTGAACCGTAATAAGATTCAAACTTCTGCTTGTATATTAAATTCAGGGATGGCATCCCTACGTATAGATTAAAAAAAACCTTATCAATTCTTTAACCTTAGTAGTACAAAATTTTCCACCCCACCAAACTCAAACCTTATAACCTTATTCTTTCTGGTTATCGACTTTTGCGAGCAAAAGGAATTATATTATAATTATTTTCCGTTACAATATAATTTTATTATATTTGTATTCTAATCAAAATAAAAAAAATGAATGATACAACGAATAATTGAACAAAATATTAAAGACCGTTTATTTAAAGGAAAAGCTATAATTATTTATGGTGCACGCCAGGTAGGCAAAACTACTCTTGTTGAAAAAATCACCAGCCAAACTCAGGAGAAAGTGTTGTATTTTAACGGGGATGAGGCTGATGTAAGAGAGTTGCTATCAAATACTACATCGGCAAAATTAAGAGCATTCATAGGCGACAGTAAAATTGTTGTCATAGACGAGGCACAGCGTGTTGAAGATGTGGGATTAACTATTAAGCTTATCACTGACCAGATAAAGGATGTACAGGTTATTGCAACCGGCTCTTCGGCTTTTGAGCTTATCAATATGGTAAATGAGCCTTTAACGGGTAGAAAATTTGAATTCCATCTGTTTCCTTTGTCTTTTGAAGAAATGGTTAACGATCATGGGATGCTTGCTGAGACCAGGATGATTGAGCACAGGTTAGTTTATGGTTATTACCCTGAAATAGTTAAAGCAAGTGGGAATGAAACAGAGCTTTTAAAACTAATAGCAGGCAGTTATTTATACAAAGACCTTTTGATACTTGAAGGTATTAAGAAGCCGGTATTACTTGAAAAAATACTTAAAACTTTAGCACTGCAGGTCGGCAGTGAAGTATCATACAATGAGATAGGCAACTTGCTGAAGGTTAAAAGCGAAACCATTGAAAAATATATAAGTTTATTAGAAAAGGTTTATGTGATTTTTCAGATTAGTTCTTACAGCAGGAACGTAAGAAATGAGATTCGGAAAGGGAAGAAAATTTATTTTTACGATAATGGCATACGTAATGCTATTCTCGGTAATTTTAACTTAATAAATACAAGAACCGATTGGGGCTCATTATGGGAGAATTTTATCCTCAGCGAACGGATAAAATTTCTAAAAAACAACAATATGGATGTTTCCACATATTTTTGGCGCACAACACAGCAACAAGAAATAGATTATATTGAAGAATTTCAGGGGAAGCTTAATGCTTATGAAATTAAATGGAAAAAAAGCAAATTAAAGATACCTCTTACTTTTAAAAAAGCTTATCCTGATTCTGAAAATCATTTGATCAATTCAGACAATTTTTATGAATTTTTGAGCAAATCAGGAGGGGGCTTGGATTAAGTGTGTTAGTATCCCAAAATTACAAAAAACATCATACCATTGCATTGTTACATTGTTACATTGTTTCATTGTTGATGTTCTAAAAACCACCATAGAAACAATTGAATCCCTGTAAAACACTATTAACGAAGGACTTCACAGGGTGAACAATTTAACCCCTGTAAAATACATCCTAACCTCAGATTTCACAGTGCAAACAATTTAACGATTTAACAATGGAACAATTTTTTACAAAGTTGTACAATTTTGAATATCGAAGGTGCTACAGTTTACTATATCTTTAACAGTTTCACCCGAATAGGGTGTACAGTTTCACCAGAATGGGGTGTACAGTTTCACCAGAATGGGGTGTACAGTTTAGACCGGAATATGCAACCCAAGGTAAAATGCAAAGCATAAAAATTTTTCTCGACAACAAAAAACCACCTTATTTATCCGGAAGCTGGAAGTTCCGCTGATGTGGAAGTTTCCATTTCCTTCGGAAGATGGAAATTCCTATGCCCGATGGTTTTTCGTCTGTGTTTACCCCGTTTGATAATAATAAATCCCACGGGGTAAATCTGTAGACTAAAAAACCCTGTGGTAAAAAGAACCATTCATCGCAAAGCCCGCCAAGAGTTTATGTATCATGGCATTAAGTTATAATCATCCCGATCTCTCTCCACATTTGTTCCGTTTTTTCTTTTTGGATGGTTGAGTTTTTTGTGATAATGGTCTTAATATTATTATAATCATCGGGGTTTTCTAAAATGGAAGCAACTTTATCAATATTTTCCCTGCTTTTTTTATAATCCAGCAACCCTTCTTCAAACTGATAATCCTTTAACAATTCTTCATATTTATGACTCCAGGAGGTACAAAAAGCAGGAACATCCTGAGATAAAGCGCTTACAAGCCCGTGAAACCTTGAAGTTATGCATAATTTGCTTTGCCCAATTATCCATTTTACCTGGTCTGCGTTTAAACCGGTGAGGTATTCAAAACTATTCCCGCTGTTATTAATTATTTCCCTAATTAGCTCCTCATCTTCTTTTCCTTCATGATTTAAAAAATATGGCTTATGGCCTTTTTCATGAAGCATAAAAGCCAATGATGACAGAAAATTGACATATACATCTTTAGCATTATCTTCTGTATGTGTTATCATTTTTTTATTTGGTATAATGCAGACCCTGTCATGGTATTTCGAAAAAACCTCTTTTTCTTTTTCAGGCAGTTTGGGTTGATAAATATTTGTAAAATCGGGATAGCAGGCAATTTTATCATTTTTTCCAAAAACGGCTTCAAGGTTTTTTAATGATTGCTTTTCCCTGGCAATAACAAGATTAAAAAACGGAAAAACTTCTTCTATAAATTTTCTCGAATGATCTTTTTTAAAAGGCCCGAATGCCTGAGATAATAAAATTATTTTCACACCTTTTTGCTTTAGTACTTTATAAAAATCAACCGATTGCTTTATCTTTTCATCTGTGCAAGAATCCTCCCATTGATCCCCAAACCTGAACCCTCCGGCATCCAAAATAAGATCAATGTCTTTGGGTGCAACAAAACCATAGATCTTTTTAGTAACAAATTGTGGAATATATTTTATAGGTATAAGGTTTTGACGCTGTTGAATCCTGAGTTCATAGAGGTTTTTATGTATGGAGCCTTTCGGCTTGAATCTGCATGCTATAAAATCAGGCTTTTTCTTATAAAATTTTGCAGCTCGCTCCATAACGGAGTACAGCATTAATTCGGCTCCTTTGTTAATAAAGCCGGCGTTGTCGACGAGGATGTTCATGATAAAAGTTTTAACAGTTGTTTTTTGATTGGTTGCCATCCAAGATATAACTTATTTTCAATCCGGTATAAAAGACTAGGCCTTTCAGTTTTGTTAGTGATCTTTTGCATTTTATTCACAAAATATTGCAGGTCTTTTTCTTTTTTTGCAATAAGAAAGTATTTATGGCTTTTTTTTCGTATTTTTTCCCTTAGCCTGTATAAACGTTTTCTTTCATGTCTGATTTTTGAAAACTTAAAATTGCGTTTTACGGGCACCCATTTCCATTTTCTTTTTTGTCTGAGAGACCTGTATTGCAGTCCTTCTCTTCGGTTTCTTAATCCTCCTTCTTGGGATTTTACTACTTTTTCTACATCTATTGGTTTAAAATTTAGAGTTCCGTTTTCTATAGCTTCATTAATAATTTGATATATTTCTCTATTTCTTATAATAACTATATTATTGCCCCCGGAGTCATTGATGTATTCTTCTAACCAGGCGTCACCAATGGAAGCATCGGCAGTTTCCCCAACTACATCATCACAGTAATCACATGCCTTATATTTAAATAAACCATACCCCCAATTACCACCAAACAACATTTTTGAAGATCTAACAATTGTTTTTTCTCCTATTTTATTTACAGCATATACTCCTTTTTCATTAGACCTCAATCCATCTAATTTATCTCTGAATTCGATAGATTTAATATTATCTGGAGTTATTCCCAGCTGCCATGCAAAAAGTTCAGCAAAAGCTGTAGATTTGAGATGACCGCAAACTATACCGATTATATATTTTATTCTTTGTGAAATAACATTATCATGCACGCAAATATTTCTTATTGCTTTGCTGAAACAAGGCAGGGCTGTGATTGCATAACTCCCTTTATTCTCTTTTATAAAATCTAATATACCATTTAAAGTTACCGGGTAATACGCAGACTTTGACCCTTCTAATATATTCTCATTTTTACTAAATACTTTATATGAAAATAATATATCGTTTTTATTCTCTTCAGCGACTTGTATAACATAATCAACTTTATTTTTCTCCATTAACTTATAGAGCATCCATTTACCAAACCCTCCTGAGCTACCCTTCTCCCTGAATGGTTTTTCTATAACATATCCAGCAAAACATTTAATATTTTTGCCTATGTTTTCATTTTTTGGTAATTCTTTTTCAAAAAATATTTCAGCTATTTTATCTTCATCCAATGAGTTATCAGAAAATGGACAATATTTTTCTGCTAATTCAATATTATTATCATTTATTTTGCTGTGATCATATTCAGCTTTATACATTCCGTATTCATCAAGTTGAACAGAGAAGTCTTTATCAGCAAAAACACATGCTCCACAGCCTATGCAATAATCATTTTTTATAACATTAAATATGGAATAATTCATACTCTATTTTGATAATAATGTGCTAAAAAGCAGTAACATGATTATGTTTTTAGAATTAATTGAAAATCACAATGCAAAAATAAAATCATCTTTTATTACGCAAAACATTTCTAAACATTTCAAAGAGTTGAAAAAATGCTCTTAATTTTAGTAAATAACAACCGATCACATAAATTACGATGCCAGAAATAATTTGTGTTATCAATAATAATGCAACCGGTAATTCAATCAGAAAAGATATTCCCCATACAATCGTTGCCATAAACATACTCAAAAGAATATAAGGAGAAATATCTGCTAATTGTCTTTTTATAGAATAATCTACCATACGTAAAGAAAAAAATGAACTCAACACATACGATGTAATTGATAAAATTACTCTAGCAATAACAAGCCCCATTATTCCCCATGGGATGCCGGCCAAAATAGCAGGGAGAAACAATAGTTTTTTGATAAATTCCAGTTTAAGATAAACGAAAGATTTGCCTTTTATATTAACAAGGTTGATGTTAATAGAGCTTAGAGGATATAATATACCTACTATACAAAGAAGTTGTAAATATGGTACCGTCGGTAGCCATTTATCAGTTATCATAAATACTATTAAAGGTTCTGCCACAACAATTAATCCTAATAAAACAGGTGTGTTAACTAATGCTATCATATTTATCATCTGCCTGAAAGCATTTACAAGTCTTTCATTGTTATCCTGAAACGGTACAAGAGAGGGAAATGAGACTTTCCTAACTATAGTAGTAAGATTATTTGAGATCATTTTTTGATATGAATCAGCCCTGGTATAATATGCAAGCATCGCAGGAGCAAAAAATTTCCCAATTACCAATGGGTACAAGTTTTGAAATACGGATGTTATTATACTGCTTGCTAGCAAATTACGGCTAAAAGTAAACAGCTCTTTAAAAGAACTTTTACTGAATATCCATGCAGGCATCCACCTGTTATAATAAACTATTATTATACTGCTTATTAAGCTACTTGCTAATTGTTGTGCAACCAGCGCCCAAACACCATAACCCGAATATGCCATGGTTATGCCGATGACTCCGGAAATAAATGTAGCTATAAGTGAAATAATATTTAATGCTTTGAAATCAAGCTTTTTGGTAAGCTGTATGTTTTGTATTCCTGTAAGCCCGCGAATAATAAGCGCAAGTGATAAATAACGGATAACAGACACCAGTCCTTCTGTGTTATAAAATGTTTCAATAGCGGGCGCTGCAAAAAATATTGCCAGGTAAATTATAAGGGCGGCAACTATATTAAACCAGAAAACCGTATAATAATCATTGGCAGAAGGTTTTTTCTTTCTTATAAGTGCCATGCCAAAGCCACCGTCAATCAGCGAACCGGTAATAGCAATAACAACCATAGCCATGGCTATTAAACCATAAGACTCCGGGGCAATTATCCTTGCCAGCACCACACCCATTATAAAGCCCATGCCCTGGTTGGAAACCCTGCCAAAGACACTCCATAATACGCCTTTAAATGACTTTAAACCTAAACTTTCGTTTTGCAATTTTAATTACCGATTGGTTTTCAATGGGCAAAGATAAGGGGTTTTTAGAATGATACTTCAATAAACCAAAAGTTTCCATTTCCTCGTAAGATTGAAATTCCTGCAAACGAGAGCAATATACATCTGTGCCCATCTATGGACTAATAAAATAAACTCTGTGTAACTCCGCGCAACACTGTGGTTGAATGATAGTTGATTTTTACCCTTTGAATAATAACAAAACCCCGGTTTTTTTAATAAACAGCTATTCCAAAAAACCCTTACATTTTAATAAAAAAAATAATTATTTTTGCACCTATTACAACTCTCTAAAAATGACAACTTTAATAACAATAAATCTTCAAAATATAAAAAACCGGTTTTTCCACACAAAAAACCCCCATACCCTGCTACTTATAACCTTCTTCATCATCATTACCTCCACCCTCCATACCCAGGAGCTCACCCCCGTGCTACCAAAGCATGAACAGGTATTATATGAACCCGAAATAGAATTCCTCTGGAACACAGCCGAAGATGCAATTGAATACAATATTGAGATATATTCCGATGAAGAACTTACTGAGCTTGAACACGAAGCTACCGTTGCTGACAATGAGTATATATGGGAAGCCGAAGAATATGGCAACTATTTCTGGAGGATACAAGCCCTTTTTGAGGATGAATCAACATCGGAGTGGACATTAAGTTTTAATTTTATATATTTTATCCCCACTGCAATTGATGATTTGGTATTATGGCTGGCTGCAGATTCCCTTGTTGTTGCAAATCCAAATAAGAAAGTATCTCAATGGACTGATTTGAGTGGCAATGAATTCCATGCTTTACAAAATAATGAAACAAACCAGCCTTTATTTATAGAAAATTTTCTGGGCGATAAACCTGTTGTTGGTTTTGACGGTTCAACTGATTTTATGACAGTAGAGCTTCCTGAAACTTTTGAACAACCGAATACAATATTTTCATTATGGAATATTGAAAGTGGACCATCTAGCAGAGGCGTTCCTATAGGCGGCGATATAGAAAATTCTAACCAAATATATTATAGAGGAGATTCACAAGATCTGGTTTTATGGGGCAAATCAATGATGGGTTATAATAAAACTGCGCCATTTCCATTTGTTTTAACTGCAGGTGTTTTTGATTTTTCAAATTCTCAGATATACGAAAACAGTGTATTAAAGAATAGTGGGAGTGTTGGTAGCGGTAGCATATCTAGTCCAATTTTAATAGGTGATGGACATATGAATTTTGGGCGTTTAGAAGGAAACATTGCAGAAATAGTTTTGTATAATTCTGAATTAAGTGAAAATCAGCGAGAATTAGTTGAAAAGTATATTTTTCATAAATATGCACCTCCTGTGAATTTAGGATTGGATAAAAATATCTCCTACGGCTTTGCACCGGTTGAACTTGATGCAGGTGATAATTATGAAGCTTATCAATGGTCTACAGGCAAAGAAAATGAATCTGTAATTGAGATTGATAAACCCGGAATATATAGTGTTACTGTCACAGATATTTTCGGCTTTGAATCTTCAGATACAATAAAAGTAACTTATCCTGATACAAAGCTTAATGATACAGATACAACATTATGCAAAGGTGAAACACTAATAATCTATCCCGAAATTGATAATCATGAAAACTACTCTTATGAATGGAGCACCGGGGCGGAAACTCACAGCATAGAAATCAGCGAAGCAGGTGAATACTGGGTAAAGATCATTGACAATGACGGATACTATGCCTATTCTGACACACTGGAAGTAGAGATTGATGATTTTCCTGAAAAAGTAAATCTTGGTGATGATAAGGATCTTTGTGCGGGTAATGAAATAGGCTTGAAATGGAATAACGGCGAACCTGAAAACCTTACCTATCTTTGGTCCACAGGGTCAACGTACCCAACTATAACTGTTTATGAATCCGGCACATATTCGGTTACCGTTACCAATGAAAATTTGTGTTCCGGACAGGATGATGTTCATATAACAATTATTGGCACTGTGCCGGATGTGGATTTTGAGGCTGATGATGCATGCCTTGGTGACACTATCCAGTTCACTGACCTTAGCGAGCCTGCTGAAGGTGATTCTATAGTCAGCTGGCTTTGGGATTTTGGCGATGGCTCTACCAGCGAAGAACAACACCCCGGGCATGTTTTTTCCGAACCTGGTGAGTATACAGTAAGCCTTTACATTGAAACTGCAGCAGAATGCCATAACTATGTTGAAAAAACAGTTACGGTACTGAATACACCATCGGCACAATTCTACTATTCGGAAACCTGTGCAGGTTATCCTGTCTATTTTAGCGATGAAAGCATAGCACCAGGCAATAAAAATATCGAAGAGTGGTTTTGGGATTTTGATGATGGAAACCAAAGTACAGAACAAAATCCTGTTCATATTTTTGAGGCTCCCGGAAATTATGAAGTTAATTTAACCGTTACACTTGAAAATGGTTGTATTGATGTTTATTCCGATACCATTGATGTGCCCGGTTCGCTGCCTTATCCCGAAGAATTCACCCTAGTTTATCCTAAAAATGAACAAGTTCTATATGAAAACAAAATAGAATTTTCATGGAACACTACTGAAAACGCATACAGGTTTGTACTGGAAATTGCTGATGACGAAGAAATGCAAAATATAATACATGAGGTAGACACGTCTGCACAGTCAGTTGAATTGGTTTTGCCGGAAAATGATAGTTATTATTGGAAAGTAAAAGCTTATAATGCATGCAGAGATACGGTAAAAAGTGTTATAAACAAAGTATCTGTATTTAATCCCGGTTTAATGGATGACTTGGTTCTTTGGCTGGCAGCTGATTCAATGGTGGTATATGATGGGGAAGGAAAAGTATCGGAGTGGGGCGATTTGAGCGGAAATGAAAATAATGCAATACAAAATAACCATGATAATAAACCGGTATTTAATGAAAGCAAATTAAATAATATGCCAACTATTGAATTTGATGGCAATAGCTTCTTAAATATAGATATTTATGATGTATATCAACAGCCAAATACTGTTTTTGTGGTTTGGAATGTTACATCAACAGGTAAAAGAGGAGTACCTTTTGGTGGAGATAATAATACATCTAATAACATTTACTATAGAGACGATAGCAGTCTAAATCTGCATGCAGGAAGCAGATTTGGTTATGATAAGGTGTCGCCTTTCTCTTTTATCTTGACAACAGGTATATTTAATACATCAAATTCATCTATTTTTGAAAACAGCCAGTTTATGGCTACAGGAAATTCCGGTGATTCTTCAATAGAAGACGAAATCGTGATTGGTTCAAGTTGGATAAGTGGCTCAGATTTAGAAGGAAATATTGCAGAAATAGTTTTTTATGATTCGGAATTAACTGATAGTCAATTAGAATCAGTTGAAGAGTATATTTTTCATAAATATTCTCCACCTGTAAACTTAGGCATAGATAAAAATTTTTCTGACAATTTCTGTCCGGTTGAAATAGATGCCGGCGATATATACGAGACATACCTCTGGTCAACCGGCGACACCACGCAAACAATGGAAGTAAATGAAACGGGGATATACAGCGTTACTGTTACCGACATTTTCGGTTTTGAAAGCAGTGATTCGCTTAAGGTTACTTATCCCGACATCAAAATATCGCCCGGTGATACTGTTATTTGCTATGGTGATGTTATTACTCTTGAAGTAACTGGAGAACTTCATGAATCATACAACTTTAGCTGGTGTAACGGTAGTGAAGAGCCATCAATTGAGGTTAGCGAGGAGGGTGAATATCATGTTGAAGTTATAGACAGCCTTGGTTGCAGCATAACTCTCGGCACTTACGTGACGGTAGACATGTTTTCCGAGCAGGTTAGCCTAGGTGACGACCGTCCTTTCTGTATTGGCGATGAGCTTGGAATAGAATTTTTGGATAAAAGCGGGGAGTATGATGCAATGGCCAATGATGCCGGTGACGAGATCAGCAATAAGGATGATGAAACATATAATTATCTCTGGAACACAGGGGATACTACCTCTACCATCGTCATAAATGAGCCCGGATTATATTCGGTTACTGTGACAAACCCGACCGGCTGCATGGCCATCGACAGTGTAGAATTGAGTTTTCAGGGGTATATGCCTGAGCCTGCTTTCGAGGCTCCCCCCGTATGCTTTGGCGACACAACTTTTTTTACCGATCAATCAACCGTTGAAGGCAGTCAGATAGATCAGTGGCTTTGGCAATTTGAAGAAGGTGAAACAAGCAGTCAGCAACACCCGTCACATATCTTTCAGCAACCCGGTTATTTCGATGTCAGCCTTGAGGTTACAAGCAGTGAAGGTTGTTCAAACAGCATCACAGATCCGGTGCAAGTGTATCATCTGCCTGAGCCAGATTACTCACCTGTCAACGTGTGCGATTCTAAAGATATACATTTTAGTGACCATTCAACATCTAAAGACGGAGAGCTAACACAATGGCTATGGAGCTTTATAGACCCTCAAGGCGACACCCTGCATACTTCACAGGAACAAGAACCATGGTACAACTTCATAGAGGCAGGTAACTGGCATGTCGACCTTGCAGTCGCCACCACTAAAGGCTGTACTGACACTCTAAACCGTCAAATCAACGTTCGCACCTCTCCCCTGCCCGACTTCGAATACAGCACAGCGTGCCTGGGCGAGCAAGTCTTTTTTTCCGATCTCACAGAAGCCCCTCCATGGGCCGAAGTATACAAATGGGAATGGGATTTCGGCGACGGAACCACCTCTTCTTTGGCAAATCCATCTCATCTGTTCCAAGAAGACGGTAAACATGAAGTTACTCTCACAGTAACCTCTATTAATGGATGCGTTAAGGATACAACAAAATATATTACGGTTCACTCCTTCCCCGAAGTAAGCTTCACAGCACCAGACCTTTGTGCAGGGCAAGCAAACCAATTCATCGATCAAACATATGTGCCAAATAGCAAGCCTGCTTATTGGAAATGGGATTTTGGAGGTAAAGGAAGCAGCAAAGAACAAAACCCATGGTTCACCTTCCACGAACCCGGTCAGTATGAAATTAATTTGACAGTCACCTCAGAGGCAGGATGTACCGATGAACATAGTAAAATAATAAACGTAATGCCCACACCGGAAAGTGATTTTGAGTTTAACCCACGCTTCGGAGCATCCCCACTGACAGTTCAGTTTATCAACAAAACTAAAGGAGCCAGTTCATATCAATGGAACTTTGATGATGGTTCTGAATCAACATCACAGCAAAACCCTAAACATACATACACTGATGACGGAGAATACCACCCCACTCTTATAGCTTTTGATAATATGGGTTGCAGCGATACCACAACAAAAACCATCAACGTCGTTCCGGTGTCTGTTCAAATAATACCTGATAATATTAGATACAAAATACTTGAAGGGTATCTGGGTACTACTTTCGAGTTTACCAACCTAAGCTCCATACCCCTTGATACATTGTTTATGAAAACAAGAACTAACGCAGCCGGGCCTTTGAGGGAAAAATGGACAGGTACACTGAAACCCGGGTATACAAAAGAATATATTTTCTTGTCACATCTGCCCTTCCACAATCCTGAAAAACACCATTATTTATGTGCTGAAATTATAATTCCTGAAAGGATAACAGGTGAAAAACACTCATTTGAAAACTGTATTAGCTTTAAAGACGAATTCAAAGTGCTGCAACCATACCCTAACCCTGCTTATAATCAAATAACAATAAGCTTTATACTTCCATATAAAGAAAATGTGCATGTCGAAGTTTTTGACATTCAGGGTAACAAGATGATGGACAAAGAAATTAAAAAATCAAATACAAAAAAAGGTGTAAACTTCACAAAGCTGGACTTGACACACTTAAGCAATGGAATATATAATTTTCGTATTAGCTACAGAGACTTCGTGAAAACAGGAAAGTTCATTAAATTATAGCAAGCTACTACAATCCAATCCGTATGCTTCTATCAGCAACACCGGCTTTTCTTAAAGCAAATAATAACTTACTTTTCTGTAATAAATCCGTTTAGAGAATATGGAAATTATTCCAGGTTTTAAGTTGTAAGCACTATGTTTTTTTCTTCTATAACTTTTCTGAGGTTTATCAGCGCGTAACGCATACGCCCTAATGCAGTGTTGATGCTCACATCAGTTTGGTCAGCAATATCTTTAAAACTCATATTGCGATAATGTCGCATTATAAGCACCTTTTTTTGGTCTTCAGGAAGATACTCGATGAGTTTTTTCACATCAGAGTGTATCTGGTTAACAACCATTTCATCTTCCACCGTATTTTCAAACATATTAAGAGTTTCAAAGATGTCGTACTCCTCACTGTTATCGTGAACGGGCATACGTTTCGATTTCCTGAAATAATCGATTACCAGGTTATGGGCTATACGCATTACCCAGGGTAAGAATTTACCCTCCTCATTATAGGCACCACTGCGCAAAGTATTGATCACTTTTATAAAAGTGTCCTGAAATATGTCTTCGGCTAGATGCTTGTTTTTTACAATAATCAAGATATATGAAAATATCTTTCTTTGATGTTTCTTGATTAATGTTTCTATAGCAGTATGGTTACCTGCAATAAACTGGCGAACTAACTCCTGATCGCTAATAGCATGGTCATTCATAAAATGGCCTCCTTATGTTGTTGAACAAGAGTAGATGTTTATTCCCTATAGGCAACCTCCGTTTTTGGTTATCAATCTATTTATATAGTTAACTTTGTTTTCAGCTTACAAATATAAAACATTTTTCTTTTTTCCGCAATTATTATACCGTAATAAATATTTTTTTAAAATTTTTTATAACAAAAATATTATTTCGATAAATAATCTTTCAAATAGCATAAATTTATTTGCTAATAGCAAAAAACAAACGACCATAATTTATGATAATTTATTTTTTGTGATTTTAATAAATCATCAAAATTTGTACCAAAATCATTAGTTTTGCAAAATTTTCAACTTGTTAAAAAAGTCTGTTAACTTATTTTTAAGGGAGCACAATGAGCAATATCAATAATATAGATAGTTTAGACCCTAAAAATTATATTTTAATAAAAGGTGCGCGCGTACACAATTTAAAAAACGTAGATGTTGCTGTTGAACGTAACAGGTTGGTGGTAATAACAGGTCTTTCGGGTTCGGGTAAGTCTTCACTGGCTTTTGATACCATTTATTCTGAGGGCCAAAGAAGGTATGTTGAGAGTCTTAGTTCTTATGCAAGACAATTTCTCGGTAGAATGCATAAGCCTGAGGTAGACTACATAAGAGGTATATCGCCGGCTATTGCAATACAACAGAAGATTAACACAAAAACTCCACGTTCTACAGTAGGCACATCAACAGAAATTTACGAGTATCTTAAACTTTTATTTGCTAAAATCGGCAAAACATTTTCACCCATATCCGGCAAAGAAGTAAAACGACATACCGTTTCACAGGTAGTAGATTCAATCAAAAATCTATCTCAAAACACTACTGTAATAATCTATGCTCCCCTGGATATTAAAAACGGACGTTCTTTGGAAAAACAACTCAATATTTTAATACAACAAGGTTTTTCGAGGATATTAATAAATGACAAAATTTCACGTATTGAGGAAATACTTCCTATAATACCAAATATTAAAGTAAACTCAAAGATTGCTATTGTAATAGACAGGTTTGTTATCAATAATAAGCCAAACAATGACATGGTTGCAAGAATCAGTGATAGTGTCCAAACAGCTTTTTTCGAAGGTGAAGGACAATGTATAATTACTGCCCACCATGACAATAAAACTCAAACACTCTATTTTTCAAACAAATTTGAACTTGACGGAATGGTATTTGAAAAACCATCAGTTAATTTATTTGCTTTCAACAATCCATACGGTGCTTGCAAAACATGTGGAGGTTTTGGCAGTATTATAGGTATAGATGAAGACCTTGTTATACCTAATAAAAACTTATCAATATATGATGATGCTATAGCTTGTTGGAAAGGTGAAAAAATGAGTAAATGGAAAGAAAGGCTTATACTAAATGCATATAAATTTGATTTTCCGATACATAAACCTTATGGAGAGCTTTCACCTGAACAAAAGGAACTGTTATGGAAGGGAAACGAACATTTCTATGGGCTAAACGATTTCTTCAGGATGATAGAAGAAAACACCTATAAAATACAATATAGGGTTATGCTGTCCAGGTATCGTGGAAAAACTTTATGCCCCGATTGCAAGGGAACAAGATTAAGAAAAGATGCATCTTATGTTAAGATAGCAGAAAAATCAATAACTGACCTTGTTTTGAAGCCTATTGATGAACTTAAAGATTTTTTCAAAAATATTGTGCTTGAGGAATACGAAAAAAAGATATCCGAGAGACTTTTGGCAGAGATCAATAACAGGTTAAGTTATCTTTGCAATGTCGGGCTTGGCTATCTAACTCTTAACAGGTTGTCAAGTACTCTTAGCGGTGGAGAGTCTCAGCGTATCAACCTTGCAACATCTCTGGGCAGTAATTTGGCAGGGTCGCTTTATATTCTTGATGAACCCAGTATAGGCCTGCATCCTCGCGATATACAAAAACTGGTAAAAGTTTTACTAAAGCTTCGTGATCTGGGTAATACCGTTATTGTGGTAGAACATGAAGAAGAAATAATAACTGCCGCAGACCAGGTTATAGATATCGGACCTATGGCAGGATCCAAAGGAGGAGAAATAGTTTTTCAGGGCAAACTCAAAGAATTATTAAAAAATAATGAAAGTTATACTGCACTATATCTTAACCGGAAGTTGAAAATAAATATTCCTGAACAAAAAAGAAAATGGAAGGAATCTATAGAGCTTAAAGGCGTCAAGCAAAACAATCTAAAAGACTTTAATGTAAAAATACCTCTGCAAACTATGGTTGCAATAACAGGTGTAAGTGGTTCGGGAAAAACATCCCTGGTTAAAGAGATACTATATCCTGCATTAAAAAAAATTCTGGGTGGCTATGCAGGAAAAACAGGTGAATTTGAAAATATTGAAGGTGATTATAATAGTTTATCTGATGTAATTATCGTTGACCAAAACCCTATAGGCAGGTCATCAAGATCTAACCCTGCAACCTACTTAAAAGTTTATGATGAAATAAGAAAGCTTTTTGCCAATCAACCACTTGCAAAAACTAGGGGTTATAAACCCGGTTTTTTTTCATTTAATATTGAAGGCGGCAGATGCCCAAATTGTGAAGGAGAAGGCGAAGTGGTTATTGAGATGCAATTCATGGCAGATATCAAATTAACATGTGAAGCCTGTAAAGGAAAACGATTTAAAGAAGAACTCCTGGATGTTCTATACCAAGAACTAAACATTAGTGATATTTTAAAACTTACCATTGATGAGGCGGTTGATTTTTTCTCAAAACCTTCAAAAGAAAAAAATTTGCCAAACAAAATAATTGAAAAGCTTCGTCCTCTTCAGGAAGTAGGAATGGGTTATGTTAATCTCGGGCAATCATCAAGTACATTCAGCGGAGGTGAAGCACAACGAATCAAGCTTGCTTCTTTCCTCTCGAAAGGAGTATTAAAAGATAAATGCCTTTTTATTTTTGATGAACCGACCACCGGCTTACATTTCCATGATATAAAAAAGCTTTTAGCTGCATTTAATGCACTTCTGGAAAACGGACATTCGGTGGTTGTCATAGAACATAACCCGGAAGTCATAAAAAGCTCGGATTGGGTAATAGACCTTGGCCCAGAAGGCGGCTTGCAGGGAGGTTATCTTATATTTGAAGGTTTACCGGAAGATATTACCAAATCTAAAAGATCCTATACCGGAAAATACCTTAAAAAACACCTTTAACAAAAAACTTTTAAAAAAATAAACTGAAAGGATAGAGAAAATAGTTAGAAACTCCTGTTTTCCGCACATTCTTTGGGATACTTATATAATAAACTGATGATCAGAGATAATTTGTTATTTTTAGGTGTCCCAATAAGAAAAACAGGCGTTTTCCTTAAAGTCTTTATCTTTTTTATTATTTTTTACTTTTTCTCACGCCAATGCGGGATAAACAAAATCCCGTATGGACGGGACGAGCATCAAGCCAAAACAAAGCTTCCACGCGCTCTTAAAAAATGTCGGAAATACAGGCAAAGTCTTGGTTGAAAACAAAGCCTGTTTGGGCAGGCCAACGCACACGGTTTTTATAGTTTTGGAAGGGAATTTATAATAAATTGGTTTTAAAAATCTTAATAAGCTTAATTTTTTATACCA